>ERZ1740062.193-NODE-193-length-45327-cov-10.875066_pt1 | contig 45327 bp, 33 predicted proteins | sample MGYA00581741_ERZ1740062 | MGnify/ENA primary metagenome ERZ1740062 (study PRJEB43018, sample SAMN04849747) | marine metagenome | isolation source: floating plastic debris | place: Pacific Ocean | collected 2008-09-01 | study: EMG produced TPA metagenomics...
AAATTCTTAGTTTTGTCGCATTGAGAAATCATCATTATTGCCATCCTATCCCACTCCCACCCCATACCCCTGTCCTCACAGTTAGTGCAGTAGAGTAGTCCTATGCCCCCACCTACCAGTCGTCCAGGGCCAACTGTGGAGTATACCATTGGTAAGCCACACATGTCTATGCATGCAGCCCAGCCCTTAGCCCCTCTTGATAAGCATTGATTGATGACAGACCTGCCAACTACTATCACCATGCTTGTCACCCATTCAGAGTGGGACTCAAGCCGGGACTCAAGCAATTACCCAATCCAAAATCAGGCTTTATAGAAAGCATAAATGAGAAAATTGCCCCAATTCTGGCCCTGTTCCCACCAGCCTTATACATATTTGTATTTTTTCAAATTATTCAAACAAATAGAAACTCAAAATAGTGGTCTTTTTTAATAGTAGAACAAACAAACATTCTCAAAAGTTGCCCCATTCCCAACCAACCAAACATCATTCAATTGCCCCATCTGAGGTTGGAATGTCTGTTTCAGTGTTTGTTGGGTGCAGGTGGAATAAAGCTTTCAAGACAGGGGGGTCCCCCCCACCAATGTAGATCGTCTGATTCTTCTGAGATAAAAGTCAAAATCTTCCGATTAGTCTGCGATAAGACTTGGTGATTTTCTAGTAAAAGCTTGTCTTCTGTCTTCTGAGGAGAGAAATAGGCAATCTTCTTCTTTTCTCTCTTTTTTTAAAGAATTTTGATGCTAAATCTTCCTTAGTTTGATCTTCTCAGTTAGCAACCCTAAATAGTCTGTATTCTAGAACATACAGGGGGACCCCCAGACAGGATACCTACCCAGCCCTCTATCTGTGCACTGCAGTCTAGTTATGTGATTTTTTTGCCTTCACCAAAGTACAGCCTCGCTTCTTTTCTTCTTCTTTGAAATGACCTTGAAAGTATTCCTAAGAATGACCTTTGTTTAGCATTAACGGTTATCTGTAGGCAAACTCAAACATGTTTAAGTTGTTGATCCCAGTGGTTGATTTGGTCTACAAAATGAGGGGAAAACTCCCATCAAATTGGGAGAAGACAACTTGTATTTTATTGATTTGCAATAAATAATTGGATAAAAAAAGCTGTTAACTTGTAATAATTATTTGTGTGACTCAATCGATTGTTGTTGGACAAATAATATTTATGTGCATATTAATAGCCCTATCAACAGTCGCAGCCAGATATGGATGTTTGATCTGTACGGTTTCCGAACATTGCCAATCCTGCCATTATACCATTGCGTTGACTCTTGAGTGTCCACAGAGATATTTATCTTACTGCGTTCAAGCAAATGATACTTGTTTGGGCCAGTCCAAGATCAGCAACTGTCCTCAAAAATTTATTCATCTTTGCTGCTCCTGCTCATGACCAGATACAAGTCTGGATACAGTTCTCAGATAAACAAGTCATTAATTTACCAAGTTGTCCCCTCATTCACCAAGGGAGGACAAGTCTTTCCCAATAGATATTATCAGTCAACTTAATATGGTTGGTTATTGCCGGAGTTCATGATTGGGTGTAATCGAGTTGTTTTTAAACCCGTTATTTATTTCAGCTCTTGAGTGTTATATTGGGAAACTCTGATACTACTTCATTATCCTCTCTGCCCATTTCTAGTTAAAAGCTTGATGCGAAAAAACTAAACGGCTACAAGAAGTTACTTATGTCTATGTAGCAGAGATGATGCAATCCCAGTTTTTCTTGTGATATCAGTTGTTATTTTTTATCCATCCCGTTCTACCACAACAACGAAAGGCTATAATTTTGTTATGAAACAACATGATCAGTTGCACTAGAAATTTTAAACTGAAAAATATAGGACAATAGAGAGAAAGGTATAGAGAGAGGGCAATGTCATTGCACAGGATGTGAATCACAAAAAAATACTGGAAAAGAAAAACATGAATATTATCAATTGAATACAGCCCATAAATATTAGACATCTATCTAGCATTAATATTTGTGCGAAAGCAAAAAAGTCTACAAACATACGCTGCTATGCTGGTTATTACAGTATTTAGTATAAACCTGCAAATGCATTTAGCTAGGCTACAACTGTCTGATATTGGCAATGTTAGTACAGTAGTTATTCATTACGTCATGCTTCATTACGGCCCAGTAAGCTTTGTTCAATGTTCATATTTGATATACATGCGGGAATAATAATTATTTATAGTGTAACAGAGTCCATAGTTATACACAAAACACCAATAGAGAGGTGATAAATGGTAGCAATGTTGTTTCAACTTGATATCCATGTACAAGACATATATTCAGATGGTAATAGAAAAATGTCAAGGTAATACATCACTATTAACACATAATTTTACATTTCAAATGAGTAAAAATAAACTCAAAAACCTTCTTAGCAACATATAAGATTTGTGGTATAATAAAGCAATTCAGAAACATTGAGCGTAAAAATAAACTTATCTGTATATGGGAAGGGATAAAGTGGATTCATCAAAATACTTTCAAAATACTTGTCAATTCAATAACATTCCATGTCTCTATAGGTCGAAAACCATACAAGTGAGCTCATCATATATCATATACATGTATGTTTATGGTTCTCCTTGTATACTTACAGATCTCACGAGTCAAATTTTACTCCACGTCTAAGCTACATTCTTGCAGGATAAGATGGGAATAATTAATGTCTAGTTATATGTGGTGTGTGGATCTAGTGTCTAACTAGGAGGAGCAGAGACGCCTCCTGATCGATGAAGGTGTACTACTACCCAACCGATGTCCTTCCTCTGCCAAATCCTAGTCTCTTCACACTGCATAGTCTGGGGCACTCCACTCCTACAACATACAAAAATATGAAGTCACAAATATCATATCTGCTAGACAGCTATATATGTATGCCAAATCAAGCTTAGTGATCTAGAGAATGGTCAGCTATAACTACTTGTTGAAATACAGTTACAGTTAATGTCAGTCTTCTGATAGTACAATAGGGCATGTTGAAGAGTATCCCACAAGGCAATACCTATGAGCACCAGTCCAAAATAGTATTATTTGAATGTTGTTTACATCTTTTTATTGAGAAAATCCTGGTCAGAGGTTGGCGGCAATGAATTAGCCTGCATGTTACTACAATAACAAAACCATTTTCACTTACTTGTCTACATATTGTGTGAGCCTATTATAAGCTATAGCTGCTGAGTCTTCTCCCAAAAGATGTACATGAGGGTTAACTACTGTCGTGTTGATAGATCTGTTCTGGTTGCTCAACACTATCAGTTATAAGAAGTAAGATGTTTGATGCATGTGTGTAAATTCCTTCGACAATGTTTAAATGTGTTCAAATTCCTCCGAAAAACCCAAATTGATACAATGTAAAACATTTAATATTGAATCATAATAAGAGCAAAAAATTATTGAATTCCATATCGTTTTGTTTTTGATGCAATTTGATAATGATAAATGAACCTTGTATACCTGGAGTTGTCGGAGAACAAACTTGATTGCAAATTTAGATTCAGCAAGTTGAAAAACCCCCTGAGCATATTTTTAGAGGAATCGGGACAACCTGTGGCATTTGACAGCATATTTTGATTTTTGCTTGATGTCAAGCGCCAGTGATTTTCTACTAAACTCTTTAAGAAAAACTGAATTCTATTTTCTTTCATTTTCGCATCATTTCAAATCAATTTCTACGCAATGTCGTCTCTTATGTTGATTTTATTATCCTTGCAACGGTTATTGCCGTCTAAAATTCGGTCTGTTATATGCATAGATTTATAGAGAGTCTAGGGTTATATGTTATAATGGGAGCTGCGGCTTAAAATCACTTGCACATGTCATTAAGCGAAAATCAAAATATGCGGTCACACGCCACTGGTAGTTCCATTTGCTCTGAAAATTAGAGCAGGGGTTTTCACATGGGCTGAATCCAAATTTGCAATCAGACTCTATACATACTAGGTTTTAACTTTGTTTGTCAGTTGACTGACCAATCAGTCTGTTCTGGGCAAAATATACTGCGGTGGATAGTCAGTATTATTTGCTAGGGACAGACTGATGGGTCAGTCTAATTTGTTTATAATCTGAATGTTTTGGAGTAGTCCCACTAATACATCAGCATTGAGATGAGTATGACAACTCCCGAAGAGTATACATTTTCTTGTCTGCGTCTATGTCTTACCATTATCAAAGTAAAACTTATGAAACTCCATCCCTTCCACTAGATGTCCACGAGCTTCCGGTTCAAAGCATGTTAGAGCAGGATCGCACATACGACTGAAATAATCAATGCATATACCATTACTGAGTTGAAGGGCGGCAGCCGTAGAATGCCATCAGACTGGATTTAGATCCATCCCATACATCAACACAATCCCTACATTACAATGCAAATCATGTGTGTCATCAGATGTCAGTAGAAATGCGAAGTGTGAGTACATTATGCCAAAAATGTAGATTTTAATCCTTGTCATCATCTGCTCTGATAGTCACCACGCGTGTCTAGCTATAAAAGACCTACATGTACTAATAATGACAGAATTTCAGATGGTATGTTGGAACATTCCAAAAGTGGATATAGTAATAGCAATTAATTAAGTCAAATTCATATACCATTTATTCATCTCACAACCTGGCTCAACATGCTAGGAGTCGAATCTAATGCGACTCCTACTTAGACTAATATAGATGAACATTTACCAATGCTACTTAAATCTTCTGCTTTCACCAGAAGATAACCTGAAGTTGTACATAATGTACCAAAACCAGAGTTGTACTAGATATATCACTAATCACATTGAATGTAACCATATATATAGTTTTTAACTATGTAACTTACCAATACTCCTCATAGTTCCCTGAGGTAATTGCCCCGAGCAGCATTTCAGTCAGCTTAATTATCTCCCCCTTACGATCTAAAATAAAAAAGTAGCTTCTCTATGAGAATCAGTATAATCTGGAGCTCTACAAACACTATAATCTGGCGCTCATTGTCATGCAGTAGTAGAACTGCCCAACTGGTGTGGAATTATCAGCTGAATATTATAACCTACTGAGCAGAGGCAGTACACAAACCACTACACATGGCACCTACACATGCCATATTTGCTTACCTACAATCTTTTGTCCCATTGAACTTGCCTAGCATGTTCATATGTAGCAATTTTGGTATATAAGTTGACCTACAATGTTGAGTGACGTCACAGCGCCCGCATACATGCGTTTGAATGTGCTAGAGAAGACAACAGCATTGCACTTTCCCAAGCCTTGGACTGTAGAGCACAATATTTATTTCTATCCCTTATTAATTTAATAAATCAACTCAACGCGCTCAGCAGTGTATACAGCAAAATTGGAAGGCATGGCAAAGTTACTGGGAAAACGTAGCAACATTACCGAATAAGAGGGAGAGGGGGATTCGTAAGTGAATAATTCAACAACACCGGTGGGTCAATCAAGTTTGTTAACAAGTTTAGAAAAGGTTTTTTTGGTGACAAGCACAACATAATGTTAGAAAAGGAAGCAAAAATTATAAACAAGTGTGACTAGAACGGAGAACAAAAACATCTACGGAGATAATAATTATAAAAGGAAAACACCTAGTAGTTGTAGTAGTAGGTCAAGGCAGGTGCACTGGTACTACACTGAACTGAAGTTAGCAACTCCTCATCACAAGCTTAGCTTGCTATGAAACTGATCATAACGATAAGAAGACACGTTGGGAGGGACAAGACCAGGAAGGGTCTGATCACAGCTGAGCAGTAGTAGTGTGAGGTAAACATGCTGCTGCCAGCTGTCGCCATCAATTAACAAAGCACACAGTCAGCAGGAAGTAGTGGCAGCGTAGGCCACGGCCTTGGCAGCATCATAGAACCTCCCTACTAGGGGCGGCAACCACGCCAAGGGTATACTCACAATCTGAATTGAACAACGTGCCATTAGGCAGACACACTGTAGTGTCAGTTTTCTGGATGACTGTATTGGATTTTTCGACATGATCAGATTTTTTCCCTGGAGGGAGAGTAGAGATAGACATCAATAAATTGTGCATAAACAGACTTATAATCGTACACAACTACTTTGATCAATGATTGTGTAGCACTTATTTTATGACTTGTGTTGTATATAAGTGTAGACTGACATCGGTGAAATACACGGAATAAAACAAGGGTAGTCATTTCCCAGCGGATTGTTACTTTGAAGCCTACAGTGAGGCAGCACGAATGTTGCAAGTTAAATGCAGAGCATCTCCCATCGGACTAAGCTTAGACAAAGGTACATTCAGAGGACATGACGCAGACCACTATATTTTATGCACATGACATGGAGAAGAAGGCAACTTGCATAGAATGGGACTGAATCAGCGCCTAGTTAGATATCATTGACTCCTTAACCTGCGTGAAGTCATACAAAGACTAAGATTGTTGTTTTCCAGTTGTGAACATTGTGAACAGTGTAAGCTAGAATTATAGTCATTCTTTCAGAAATGCCAAATTATAGAGATAAGCTTGTTGAAGTTGAAGGTAGAGTCCCTTATTTAAGAGGCATGTATAATTATGACAACTGCCAGGAGTGCAGCACATATTGATCATTATAGAGCCTACGACAAGTTTGGAAGTGCTTCAGCTGACATGACAGGGAAGAAATTGGCATGTGAAAAAAATGACAAGAGTTCCTTGCAAGGTATATACGCACCTTGGCCTGTAAAAGTACAGCCATAAATAGCTTGGTTAACTGTTAATTGCGCCTAATTTTCTAAATTAGTTTTCAACAGATTATACTTTATATTGTACTAGGGAAAGACTTGATAAGATGTTAAATCTCAGGAAAAAAACAGCTAGAGGTACTTCAATCCAGAGAACGACTAGGAGGTGAAGAGAAAAACCCAAACCTCGTTTAATCTGCACAGTATGATACGTAATTAGCCCAACAGGATTTTATCATGAATGTATGTTCACTTTCTTCTGTAAACAAGCTATAAAGCGTAGCTCCTAGGTGCCCCACCGTATGATTTTAGCCGCACTGGCCCAATTCTAAATAGTTGTGTGGCTCATTTTCATGTGTGACAATTTCGCAATCTTGTTGCCGGATTTTACAGCTGCATAGTTTGATTAGTCTATTCAATAAATTCATGAAGCAGAGTTCTTAATTTGGGTTTAGCTTTTTCATCTCATGGAAACATAATATTGGGGGAAGGCACTACAAACATCAGTCTGTGTGCTCAAACTGTTTTAGGTAGACTCAGGTTTCTGGGTTTTGTAACATTTTATTAGAAAGAAAGAACTACACGAAATCATCAACAGATACCTGTAAATTTTTCAAACAAGGATCTCAAAATCTCAAACCTCAGAACCATATTTTTCTGGTAGCCGCACCCTGTTTGAAACAGCGTATTAACGTGATTAATATCTTTTCCAAATTCATACTTCTCCATAAGTCTCTCAAAATTTTTCCTCCAAGGGCTGATCAGCCGCTCCTCCCTCACTCACTTAATATATTACTTCTGCTTTCAAAACTAAAGAAACTGGTATAACTTGACTGCGGTAAAGATGATAGGTTTATAATGCACAAAGATGTGGTTCATTTGACCGTCATGAAAAGGAAAGCGGCTCGTTGTTACAATAAGGTTGGGCACCAAGGGCGTAGCTCAAACGCTGCTGCATCAAAAGATATTGAAAAGTAATCTCTGGATTGAAAAACCACTTTTCTTGCAAGGTTTCCTAAAACACTTTGCTACATAATACGGCATAATACCAAGTGTTTACCCGCATGTATTTGCATGCAACCTAATTTGATAATCAGCTCTCTTTAGGCTACATGATGCCCTCACCTAAATAGTGAGGATATTACTGATTAATAGCAATACCATGTCATCATTGCTCACCATTTACCTAGATTTTTCTTTCTCCAGAATGAATAGTTATGAATTGGATTTGGACCCACTACCCAGATACTCTCTGAACACCACTTTAAAAGCTTACACTTCAAAGCATGGGGAGATTTGAGCATTGAGACACTATTTTCCTTGTCTAATATCTATATTAGTGACTAAGTAACTCATAAGCATGATGTTACTGTAAAATAACATTGGCGAGTACTTACTTCTAGAGTCGTCTGTCTCATCCATTGTGCTGCCATCTGAATTCTCTTTAGTTTCAGTCTTCTTACTGCCTAGCAGATTTTTGCCTACAAAGGAGCAACATCTAGTGTGAGCGGCCATTAGGGAAATGAGATGGATTATAGCGGTACCCCATCAAACAATTGGCAATAAGAGGTGTCCATAAACTTTTTCGTAATTTTGTTGTTTTGCACTTCCTACCGCATGCAACAATTTTTACACCCTCAGCAGAAAGTTTTGGTATTACAGTGATTTATAATGCTACGTCACTAAAACAGCAATAACCGTATTGTGGTCCATACCATACTCTACACTTCCTTATGATAAAGTCTATGCTAGCCAGTTAAATGTTTCAGCATATACCGCTCTGTACTTATTTTATACAATACAAACCAATCATTTATAAAATTTATAATATGAAGGTTAGATCAAGCCAATACTGGCTAGAATAAGGTCCAGTACCATAGAAGGTTGCGCATGTAGCATGGAATGGACCTGTTTGCGTACAACTGGTCGTAATAATATCATAGCAAGATTGCTGTCAAGAACAAGTAATGGGTATTCGATAACACAAATCATGCTGTATAATAAAGGTTGACTTCACAGTCACACATATAATATGTAGCTTACAAGTGAATCAGGGAGGCCTTAACAAGTAGTATCAGCCCTCAATTATGAGTTATATTTGATGAAATCTAGTATTTCTTTATCCGCTAGTCAAAGACTTTTTGAATGGAAAATATTCTCTTTAATAAAATTTCTTACGTCATATCTAATGCTCTGTAAGCTGTGCCAAAGAGAGACATACGTAACTACAAATAACTATGGGCTGTGAGCAAGCCATCAGAAATGTTGGGCCCTAAATACATGTATCATTATTTTTACAACAAAAGCCGACTTTAGATATCCTTTGATCCCTATGGAATATAAGTGCCTTTCCATGTAGAATTGGTCTTCGAACAATGAAATCAACAGCATCAAATTAAATTTTTTTCGACGATTTTTATAACAGCAAAAATAACTAAATAATACAGTGGGGTATGCAGCAACATGGCTTAAAACCCAAGACGCGGGAAGCTATAAAAAAGATGCGAATCAAATAGGAATGATTTTGAGAACTATTTCTGTTGGCGACCATCACGTTACCAGGGAGATCATGTCCTCTAACAAACGGAGTCATTCATTCAATACGGCCAATTTTGTCATCATTTTCGCTAAGCCAGAATGTCTCACTTGGGTAGACCAAGTGGGTAAAGAAACGTCTAACATAAAGTCTGGGGTCAGTCAATCTCCAACAATCAGACACTATAAGGGTATCAAGATGCATAACCCATCAAGGTCAGACTCAGAGCAAGAATAGTCAGCATGCCAAGCTAAAGTCAGCTTGTATAACAAGCACAGAAGGTTGATATCGACCACAAAATTAACTAAGTCGAGGGAGAGAGGGCCACTGCAATGGGTAATATAGTATGATGAAGACAACGCTGGGGTGTCAAAACAACTTCTATACTTACTGGCTAGGTTTGCAAACCCGGAACCCATAGAAAATGGTGCCATAGGTGTTGCTGCAGGTTTGGAGCTACTAGAAGGTGTTTGCTTTGCACTATGTGCAGCAGGGCGGGCTTTACTGGTGCCCTGAGCTAACAAACACAATTCAAATCACATTAGCCACAAGACAAACAACACAAATCCAGCGACTAAGAATCAACTCGCTCACTTGAGAGAAGTCATAACTGATGCAGTGGTGCAACATTGCATACAAAACGCAGCACAATAATCCCCCTGTGTTTGTAATTTGCATTGCACATGAGATCTACCAAGCCACCCTCCCCTCCTTCCCCCATGTGTTCCTTTTAATACGCTGCCACCTGAATCGGGATCATAATATAACATTATGTTCATGTTGTTTCTTTCCCAGAACTTGATTTTCTTTAAGTTCTGTGACTGTCATCAACCAAATAAGATTTTGATCCTCACAAAATTCATGAAAGCCACTCGAGCAAACATGCTATATATACGATCTAATATTTCAGTCAGCAATAAACACAATTTCTATAATAAGAACTATGTTCTACTTTTTCCTTGCAGAAACAGTAGAGTTGATGTAACACAAAGATCCTCAGGGACATTAGCTATGATCAAAACCATGCTGATAATGACATCATCCTTACCTTCACAACCTGGCATCAATGCAGTAGCGCCATAAGGACCTAAACATGACATAACATAACACTAGAAATGATAAAGGTCAACCAAGCTGGACAACCACTGGCACTGGGAACAGAAATCCAGCTGAATTGATAATGGCTTCTACAACTAGCAAGCATGGCGTTACAATAAGCAATAAATTGATTCATTCATATCCAAAGCTGCCCCTCTCAAGTCAACTATTGGAGTTGTGATTTTCTTGCACCTTTTCACTTACAAACAGGCGGTGATGAATCTTGTGCGGATTCATTGGCACCGCCTAAATACCAAAGAACACAACTCCAACAGCTGGCTTGATGTAGACTTGAGCCAATGCAGCTGGGAATCGGGCACATGTATCATGGGTCTCATGAGCATGAAATTCCTCACTGCATTCTCCTTCTGAGTTGTCCAAAGAAAATCAAACGACAAGTAGCTCAACATCGTTACATGCAGGTTTACATGGGCCACAGGGGTGTAGGGTTCATTCACGTTTTAATTTTTAAAGTTTGAAACTGAAAACCGGGAGATGTTATAACAATACCCTCTTGTCTTAATAATCGAGCTTATAAAGCTCATACAGAACTGTTACTACATTTAACGGTGAAATCATTGCATCACAGGCTTGTGGATTGGGGGTGGACGCCCACCACCTGCAATCAGCGCTCATGTTACTCCCAACAAACACCCAACGGAGAAATGGTATCAAGATATGTGTTATTATACCATTCGTGTGCTACAGTGCAACAGAGCTGAGACTTGGAGATTTCCATCAAAGGCAAATGAATGCAAATAGACTACAAAAACCAATCTAAATTTTATTCTGACTTTCCAGAAATTACTATTCCATATGTATTAATGAATGGGGTTTCCAAGGGGAGTCAAGAACTAAAAGCAATTGTTAAAATCATGAGTGAGTGGTTATGAATAAAAGATAGAAATGTTGGTAATGTTTGTTGAGACTTTGACTTTGGTATATCAATGTTTGACTTCTTATAATGACTGCTGTAGTCGTGGACCAAGCACTTATCATGTGCACACAATTGATACTTGACATTCCATCAGCCTGCATTGTTCCGACATACTGTTTTACAGTCACACACTTGATGATAAAATGCACTAAGTTTTCTGTTTTTAATGCTTATTCAGGTCCTCAGTATCTCAGTGTTCACAGCTCTTCAATGGTCTGGTGTCATATATAAAAATTTTGAACTGATCACAGGTGAAGGTATCTACCCCCTAGAGCCACATAGTATTATCGGTCTTAAATCTTCCAAGCATATGATCATGACTCGGTTCAATTTAATAATTTGATTACATTGCCATTAGTCTTCAATTACATGAATTCAAAATATGAATTTAAAGGTGAAGGCATACCCGCACTACAATGACATTGTGATCGAGTATCATGGATTAATTCTGCATTTCACATCGGCCTCATTTGGATGGACTAAGAGCATAAGCTGAAAGTGCAACCCCAACACATGTTACGGTCCTCACTGCGGCTGACTGGTCATTTGTTGACCAAGAATTGACCTACTAAGCTACTGTACAATGTACAAAATCTAACTTGGAAAGTTAGCCATACTGATGATGTTATTCACCAAAGGATTATGTAATAATTAAAAGTTAGGGTGCACTGACGAATGGTAGTCAATAATCATGCAGCATGGATTTTGAGTAACTTACTCTCTTTGGAATCTTTGTTTGAGTGGACACCTTATAACGAAGAGTGAGTTGAGGAATAACGGTTTGCTATGTTGCAGATTTCATTTCATGGCATAAAGAGATTCGTGATGCACATGCGTTTAAGTGATTCTCATACTCGTATGCCTGTGGCTGACAATTTCAGTACTTACTTCATCCCACTTAAATCCCTGGCCAACGATTGGACACGGTGCAAGGAAACACCTATTCGTAGCAGCATTTATGATAAATCAATTTGTTAGAAAGTATCTAGTTGCTGTCATAGCATGCAAAGCCCGCTGATTAAGCAGAGTAGCCAATTTGATTGGTCTTGGTCCACATTCCGCAATGCCGCAATTAATTAATTTATGTGGACAATGGTAAGCACAAGATGACTAATAGTAACAGTGTATACTTCATTAGCTACTACAGGATCACATTAGAGTTAGTAAAAGAGTAGGCTGTGTAATCTACTGAGTGGTTGTGAGTGGTCAGGTCAGTGGCAAAGTATAATACGGGCCTACCAGTGAAGTGTATCAGGGGTGTATCGATAACCAAGTACTGTATGACTCAAAATGATATAGCGAATAAAGTGACTTACTTGAAAAGTTTCTAGTAGCCAACATGGTGGTAAGGATAGCTCCCTTAAAGATAGAAAAAAACAAAAGTGAGTGTAACACCTGAAATGGACACTTGACTCAAACTCACCCTAGTCAAATAAAGCAAAGTCACATCAGCAACACAGTATTACATTATTTCAATTCAACGGCGCAATTCTGTGTTCAGCAGACATAATTTATTATTATTTATACTGAATTCATCATATATATATATATATATATATATATATATAATATATATATATGAACTTTATTTAGCACAATCATTATATATATATTTATATATACATATATATGTATATATGTATATATGCAACGCATTATTACTATTAAGATATTTTAGCAGGAAAATTGGTTCAATGTTATGATACCCGCGTATTCTCATAGGCTGTATGATAAAACAATACCTTCAGCTTTCTTCGAGCGTTGAACTTTTTCAGACATTCCACAGTTTCTTGTCGATGCATGGCAGAAGCCACACGATCGCGGTTCTACAATGTGAGATAATTATAGTTTTGATCAAGTACACCTAAATGAAGATGTTTTCGAATATTATGCAGAAAGTTGAGTGTTGATTTTTGTGATGCGATAAAGCATCAAAACAAATTATGTCTACAATGTTCTAAACAGACAGCCTTGGGAGTCTTTTATAACAAAGGTGATATTTTTGAGAAGTTTTATTCTATGTCTGACAATTTCCTAAATTGCATCACTTTATCGAACTCATTGGTTCTATTGGTTTTTCAATCGCATTAGGGCCAATAAATAGCAACACTGACTACCAGATATGAATTGTTACCATAATCCATGGGTGTTTGAGTGCATCAGACGCTGTGATTCTCTTAGCTGGGTTTACTGCTAACATGCTGTTTATCAGATTCTTTGCATCAGGAGTCACTGTGTCCCACTCAGGTGATGGATACTACAATTATTAAGTTCACAAACAATCAGATCGTCTTTACTAGCGTATATAGTGTATGTGATGTTACATGAGGTTACATGGTTAGTGCACCCCAGCATTTGTTGACATGATATAATGATATGCTCAAGGTAAGTAGAGCTATTCTTCTCTCTTCATTCATATAGATGCTGGTTGGCTTTAAGTTTTTGGGTAACCAACCAATCAGAGCTAGGCACTCAAAAATACCACTGTACTGGCATTCTTGATTTATCTGGAATAGCCTCACCCTAACCAATGGAATAGCTTATTAGCAGATAATCTGAGAATGGCTTGTGGACTTATCAGGATGGACTCGATGTTGGACTGAGAGTCGAGTGAAAATTGAGTAGATCCCGTCCGTACCATTCTCAGCAGCAGAGTGACAATTGAGAGTAAATGCCTAAGCCACACCTGGCAGTGGAAGCTCTGAGATCACATTCAAACTAAAAATATTTCCTCAATGTTAGCATTTTAGTTGAGACAAAGATACATGTACATCTACATTTCAATTGAGAGTCAATGAATGTTGGCTTTTATACAAACTCAAAACATAGAAAAATTTTCAAAAACCTATGAGGAGGGCATTAGTTCAGTGTGCATACTAGATTTAGCAGCGAAGCTTACGTCATAGGCACCAGCCTTGATCTGTGCATACAGTTTGTGTTGATCTTCATCCCAGAACGGTGGATAACCAACCAGCAGTATATATAATATAACACCACAAGCCCAGATATCAACAGGTTTACCATATGGATCTTTCTTCAAAACCTCTGGTGAAAGGTATCCTGGGGTTCCGGCAAAGCCTTAAATAAATCATTAACAAGACTTGCAATATGACAACTTATCTATTGTGATTCGCTAAAACTGGACACTTTACTTCCACTGTCATGAGACAATCTTGTATTTTAATATGAATCCATAAAATGATGGCATTACACAACAACAACAAACATCTGGTCAACATGCCGATTGACCATAGTCATTATCAATGCAGTTGATAGTTGTACTAAGACAGTCAATCTGTTCAAGTGCTAACATCATGAAACAAACAGGTCACTACAGAAGCAGACAGTTTGGACTTACCGAACCATGCCTGCTGGTCGCCCTGCACTTCTATTGCTAAACCGAAGTCAGCAAGTTTTACTGCAGCACCTTTGTGCTTACTAGCTAATAATAGATTCTCTGGCTGCAACAATACATTATTCGAAGGATAGGAAATTATCATAAACATAACACATTTATCAACGGAATTGCAATGCCTTGCTAATGTCTGGATTGTTGGCATAGAACGGTCAATTTGAATGATGGACTGAATTCAAAGAATCTGATGGCATTTATGGCAGTGGTTCAGGAAGTTCTTGGAATGGAACTGATGCTCAAACCATTTATTCTTCAATCGGAATAGATGAACAACTTGCAACACAAAGCTTGGTCATCAGAAACGAAATATGAGTAAAAATATAAACCATCATAGTAAACTGAGAATCAATGTTACAGGTTATTACTTGCACACAGTTATATAGGGGTTCAAATTGTGTGCAATCGTTTTATGATGATCATGAAATGATGATATGAAATAATATTGGAACAGCAAGCTAAGAATTATGGCCACCAATGATAGTCACATGAGCATTTACCTTCAAATCGCGATGAACAACCATTTTGTCATGGCAGTAACCTACACTTTCTAGTATCTGTTGCATACAGTGGCTGAAATAATAACATGAGATGATGGTGACAGTAAGTGCATGGACAGGGTCCGCTGCTGTAAGACCGTTCAGTCAGTTAGCAGGGGTGGAGAAAGCTAGGCCTGTGGAGCCGAGGACATGGGTTAGGGGAAGGGATTACTTACAGCATCAGTAGCTCACGACAACCACACAGCTTCACACTCTACTAATGATGATAGGAGGGCAGGAATGAGGACATTCAGTGACATTGACAGGGAACAGATTCAGGTGATATATGAAGAATGGTTATTATGAGTATTAGATGAACTTGTTGTTATTTCACAGCAAGGAGCTCACCTTTTAGGGGACCATTATTCATGTGCAGCATAGTCATCATAAACAATACCCTTGTACAGTTTCTGGTGAGGGACACAATGATTCTGTCTTTGAATATTTTGGTTTTATCTACCCAATTGAAAAAGGGGCATAACTGTAAATCCCAGCTAGATTTGGATTGAGGATGGAGTGATATAGTGTCATGGAGCGCGTATCAACTACCTAAGTGAGCAGCAGGAGCAGGAACACCCAGTAGAGTGGCATTGTATTAGTGCAGCTAGTGAAGTGTAGTGAAGGAGACAGTGTAACAGCGAGTGATAGTGTGAGTGTAGTGCTAACACGCAGGGAGAGAACGTGCAGAACAGTCAAACTTTTGGTCTACCTGTGAACGTCACATACCTTTAGATCCCTATGTATAATACTATTATTATGGCAGTGGTGAACACCCTCCAGAATTTGATGTATACAGTAACTGTAAATAATTACATGAAAATTATGTTGAGATCAAATGGATGACACACAAAATATATTATCATAATTGTTTGGTTTATAAAAATTAACTCAGGTAAGAAATTATCATAGGGGTAAGAGGGGAGTGTTCACAACACAAACGGGTCCCTGAAGTACAGGTGTTAGCGGACAGCTAGAAGTAAAGGTTCAAAGAAGTTAAAGATAATAATATTATGTTATAAAGCTAGTCCGAGCAAACCTCCACATCTACTGGTGCAATTTACTACTGCTTGCAGTTGCGATGGATGAAAACCTTGGTGAAAAGCCATCTGATCTGAATATTCTAGCGTTTAGCCAATCTGAAGCAGGCAAAGCAATACGTGAACTGATTAAAATTGTGATAATATAATCCTATCTACTGTGAGGATGGTGAAGCTTAACCAAGTGTCTCAAACACCACAGGTTTTGGCAAGAAATATGAAATTGGACAATCTTAAAACTGTAAAACTGGCACTTCTTATCAACAGTTCAGGAGAGGATGGGAAAGGGTTCATGACAGCGGGTACACACTTAGAAGGTGATACTTTTTTAATTATAGATCTCCATTCTATCAGCTCGAATGCTGGTTGCTTGGCACAAATAGCTCTGCATTGCCTCTGACAGGGGCATGTGGTGTTGACTGTGAGTGAGAATTTAAAATATTAAAACTGATAGAATAGATAGAAAGGAATGATTATAGTGGTAACAACAGAGCAATCGATCGCAGCAGACATACACACAATCACACAAAATGAACCCAATCAGTCGTGGCTTCAGGAAAAAATAATCTATTCACTACAAAATCATGGAGAATGATATTGACAAAGTTGCGAGAGAAATCATGCTTTGAAAACAACAACTTGAGGGTTTTTAAATTAGCAAACAATTTAATGTGATAACTAAAGACATTTAGCCACGAGACAGGACATTTACGGAGTGGTGGATACAAAACATTGCTCAGCTTTATGATGTCAAGTCATAGCAAAGCTAGTTGAGGCTGCAAATTTCATGAATGCATGTACTATTTGTAACCGAACATACAAATTCTTGGATCCAATTCTTTTCCTCACCCAGCTAAACCTAGTATGGTACTGTAGGTTGTTTTCTATGGGTTTTCTCACTTGCAGGTTAGCTTTATATAAAAAACATCTCATTCATGGGGTAGTGGCACTTGTACCGACTTGTTGTCGAACCAAGACTTGCATCTTCATCTGGTCTGCTATGACTATCATTCAATCTTTTTTCGTGCAATAATATATTTTCTAAATTCAGTCTTATGTTTCCATCATAGCCAAGTCTCATATACTGCCACACTGAAATACTGTCCAACATTTGCGGTACAACTAAAAAGCCCAGCAACACGTAGCGAATCTCATTCTGAAAATCATGCTTTGAAAGAGTTTTTTTGACAAGCCAAAGCCTGCACCAAGTAAACCCCAACGAGCCCTCTGATGGAATGGTATGTTGTAATCAAACTTGGTAGAAAGTACACACTGGAAAGCCATACGTTATCGTTTAAAGCAGAATGGAAAAGGTTTCCTATTATTCACAGAAACATCAGGTTATACCTTAATCAAATTCTCAAAGTTTGTTTCAGCCATGCATTGGACCGCTGGTCAGATCAAGAGGAAATAAGCATTGATATTTTGTGTTAGGAGTGGGACAGTTTTGTTCAGTAACTTCTGCATGAGTAATTATTATTGCACAGTGACACACAATATGAGTATCATACCTAGCATCAGCTTCACTATAGTATTCTCGAGCTACAATATCCTCAAAAAGTTCACCACCAGTCACTCTGTAAAATGATCAACAGCTCTACTTGTTGTTTACACATAATTCGAAACTGGTACAGCATTTTCACCCATGAGTAAAGAATCACTAACCGCGGAGGGTGGTGAATCTCAGTGAGGTTGGGAGATCTATCCCACCTTCCCATGGTGTACTCAATGAGTTTATTTCATGTGTGTACCAACCATGCTCAACCTTTACCAGACTATTATTGGAGTTGTCCTCTTTTAAAAATGGTAGGGGGAACCAAAACAGAGAATTTGATTTTCATCGAGGATTATCAGAACGAGTTTTGGTGCAATATTTGGGCAGTGATAGTTTCCTCTGGACAAAAACAACTTTAGGTCCATAAGAAGCAATAGACTCTGGGGCAGCAGCTGACGACATTGTACTTACAGATCAAATACCAGATAGTGAAATCCTTCATCTTGAATGCTGTCGTGTAACCTCACTATAAATGAAAACAAAACATAAAACCATAAAAAACAAGGCACTAAATTATACCATTGTCATGGTCACGCGAGCCCATTTTTGTGGCCAAAGAAACAAAATCCATCATATATGAAGGCGTGGATGCTTGGAAAGCAATGAACATAAATCAAAGTAACTGATCCAAAAACATATTTGTTACACATGGATGCTGCACTGACAGGGATGGCCACATAGGTCCACATGTGCAAAATGTAACTTTAAGCATTAGAACATGGCCTAGTGTTTGTGTTTTTCAAAGAGATATGTTTCAAAGAGCAGATCATAGTATTATCAATTGTTTAGTTGCATGACACATATGTGTATCACGTATGTAATTACCAATGGTTATGGGGCAGTCACTTTCATCAAAATGTTTTACGCTCAACATGAGATAAGCAGTAGATAAAACACGTTTGTGACGGACTGCCCGTCAAGTCTACCGTCGGTTCAAAACATTTAAAAATGCCTGGTATTAGAATATTGCAGGAGAGAGGAGAAAACTGGTGTATAATGATGACAATACCAGGTCATAAGCCAGTGTCCTGATCTGCACCCTGTGCAGTATCGGGAGGAGTTATAGGTTTAGGGTACATCAGTGGGTGGAGGTCAATAAATACATCTATTAACATGACTCATTTTTAAGATGTATAGTGGAAAAGATTTGTACTGGTTTAGAAATTTTTCATCCAATATCGTTCTCAATTTCAATCCAGAAGATGCCTAATATCAACATATAAAATTGATATGTATTGCTTGTACTTTGTCCTCAAGCCCACACACTTCATTGGTTATTATGGTGACATTTATTTCAAGTAATGAATTTTCCATTCATCACATTTAGCCTACATGAAAATGATGGCTATGGCAAGTAATAAACAGTTTTAGTGCAGACACAATTAAATATTGACCGCATCGGGAGGTTTATCCAAAACCATATCATTCCAAAAACTAGGCTTTGAGATGATGAAATAGAGGAAAAACAATCCATGTGGTAGGTAGCCATAAAATTACGGGCACCAATGGTGTTGTATAGGATTCTGACATCTTTAGTGCAGGCAGTTTCCATTATTCTTCTGTATAATATAAGATTCCAATGGTAGCTCAGTGCAAGGCTAATATTTGGTTTATCCAACCAGTTGACCCGACCAAACCAGAAGTTTGCTGATCACAAGATCAGAGCTGCTGAGTTTTTTGTGAGGGGTCCTGAGCCTGGCATTGCAGTGGCACACTTGACTTTAGGATGTTGTTTTATTTTGGAGATTTTCAGTTGGCCATGAGACAAACGGTGTCTCAACTCAAAAACTTGCTATACATAGTTGACAGCCATTCTGAAGTAAATTGGTCATCATATTGATTTTTTGTGAGCTAAGCGTACAATATCCCTGAGTGACTGTGGATATTACTGCAGCTTCAGTGCAATGGGTAGTTAGCGATGTTATTCCTGTTTAGCCTCTGCTGAGTAATAAAATGCCTAAACACGACATTAACTATCTGTCGCTTATATTCAGAGAGCATCTCATTGGCCTGCATGATGCCAATTCCCGTCTTTGCATCGCATCGATTAGTTGAGGAGCTACTGCGCTGCTCCAATAAAGCTGCCATTAACAGGTTTATTCTGGACAGGGTCATCGACAGCACTTGAGAGATGTCACAGTGTGTGTGATTGTCAATGCACTTTAATTATACATTCATCATAACACATCGCGGCTTTACCAGTATATGGGTTTTCAGGGAAATACTTGGGGTGTAGGGCTACTGCAGTTCTGGTCAACTCCAAACATATCGAATTTGATGTATATATGTCACTCATATTAACGTGATTCAATCCAAAATACGTACTCCAAGCTTGTCTATCCGGCCCCATCTTACAGCAGTACAATTCAGTAACTAGGTATGTCATGGTGTGGCTAGGGATGCTATCTTAAATAGGGTTCGGACATAGTGCTGTAGCAGCCAGTGCTGCACAGTGCTGTGCTAGACCGTAGGTGTAGCTATCATGCATAGGCTGCTCATTAACAGAGAATTGAAGTGTTTACTAAATATGCAGTAGAGATCAGCCTCATGATGGGAATCTGAACACTTCGGTCGACGACGCCAGCAGCTATACTCTCTATGTATCAGTGAGTTATCAAGTCTGAAGTACTTTGCAGGCTTTCAAATGTAACACCCACTCAAACCCTCTGCAGCTGACCTTATCTTAAAATCGGGTCAGCATTGCCAGTATTGCCATTAACAGCCCCTCATATATACAGCTCACTGCTGTTTAAAGCGGAACTCAACCCCCTGAACAGATAAGTTTGCCTTATAAGCTTATAAGACACCTTTTCCAATGCTTAAACATACCCCAAAGTATTGAGTGTCTCAAGTCACTTCACTACCGACAAGACTTGGTGGAAGTAAAAAAAGATGGCTGCACAGCAAAATCAAATTAACCTGGGAAAACAAAACATGTTTCTATTGCAAGTAATGGGGAGCTGCCTCCCTTTTTTATTATACCCAGGTCTATTTGAGATCATTGCCCAATCAGCTTATGGATCAGCAATACCATCTTTTTGAATGTATGTGGGGGTTGTAGAGAATTGGTTGCTTTGTGACTTTTTGCACTTTGGGATATTGTTTAGTACCGATAAAGGTACCAAATAAGCATATCAACCCAATTTCGCTGCCTTGGGGTTGAGTTCCGCTTTAAGCATCCTCTTTTCAGCCAAATGCCAGAGCTAACAAATAATGGTGCAGTGAATGGTACTTGAGAGGGGAAGAGGATGCAAACTTGTGCTGCCTAATGGAAGAGGGTAGAGGAAAATACGCTACCGTTGCAGTCATCAATGTGCTCTTTTTTTACCAAAGCCAATTTCTTTAACAGAATACTACTTACTGTATTATTATTATCTTACGCCCACTGGAACAATCACTCAAGTTCGGTTGCCATCGTTAGCAATGCCAACAAGCCACTATACTTCTCAGCAAGATTACTACTGAGCTAGCCGATGGCACATGAATGATTAAGTGGTTCATCAGTGGGAGGATGATTCACTCACCTATATTTTGATGCTTTAATAACCTACATATTCTGGCTTCCCTCTCCAACTTCTGGTGATCTGTAACAAAACACAGATGATCGGATTTTTACTTCAGCATAATAATTATTGCGAATCTAAATAAAAGCAATAAGCAAGTCCAGGTTTTTAGAATTACATGTAAACCAGTAATCGCTGCAGAAAGTCGCAGCCACAATTAGTGCAGCTTGGTATCTTCAGCTTATTTGTTGTGCCAAGGTGCCAATTTTCCTTGTAAGCTCGCATATTAGGTACAGGTTTACTAGGCCGAATACCGAAGGCGGCCAAGATTGCATGGTTTTATGAAAAATAACAATTAGCCAGCACAACACTGTAATTAACAGCATAATTTAAGAGGCATCACACTTTCACTATTTACCAGGCATGTAAACTTGTATCAGTTTTAATTTAGAAACAATTTTGTATTTATGGAAATTCTGTCTCGGCATAACTTTGCCTCTTATATCAACAGTATTGAGTTTTAGTAATGATGCTCAATTACTGCAGTACATGTAGTGTGTGATAGCTCCTGGCTTTCACGCACACGGCATATCGACATAACAGCGATATGTTCAATAGTAGGTAGGTATGTATCACTAGTGTTGGCTGTTGCTTAGTATAACTGATTATCTCTTGATATGCAATGGCCTAATTTCACTGATGGCTATTTACTTCCTTATCTTGGCGGCGTTAATACCAATGAAAGTATGTTTGTATAGTAAGCATAGTAAAAACCTGAGCTGAAACAACACATGAGCAGTTGTCCTTATAATATCATCTACATGGGCGAAATGCAGCTATGGATCAATATCATAGGCAGCTGAAAATATTTTACTAATCCTTAAAAGGGATGGCAATGCAAAATAGATTGATTCAGTTATTACTTCATAAATCATTCATAGTCAGAATGTTGGCATAAGTTGCGACACCTTGATGGTAACCTGAATACAAATCTGATTGCTGCAGTAAAAGTTTCATGCAGCCTGCTTAGCCATTATTGGGTTATAATACTGTCTAATGTATGCATAAATTAAAAATTGCTCATTAAGATACAACATTGTCTTCACGTTCATCACAAAAAATGTCACAAAGCTAGCAAACTTATTGTCATTAGGGAGGGTGGCGTAAGAGTAGCAATATGATTAGATTATTTCAGTTGTCAGGGCATTGACAGCAGAGCACTTGTAAAACCTTTCATTAACACCTGTGACAACATGTCCAGAACATGACCCCAGTTGAAGACTAGCATGTTTAAAGTTGCCTATCACATTGAACGTATTGTCCATCAAAAGTATATATATATATAACAGGTTTACTGACACAGCTTTTGTGATGCCAGTGATATATTCTGAATACAATAATGGGTGTGGAAATCTCCATCTGTGATAATTATAACTGACATCAATATTCCTGCTGGTACAATGACACTGGTAGTGGTAATTTCATACACTAAAACATGGCTTACTCTATGACTACGATGACAAATAAAGGTTAAATTTGAATGGTTTTAAGGATTGAATCCTTGCTGTGGGATGTTGACCGCGTGGTTAGCAGTCAAAGGCCCACAGCTGGGAGCATTAATGCACTAATGTAGTGCGCTGTTGACCTGGAATTTTTTATCACCAAGGAAGTAGCCTACCTACTCTGGACACATGGTCCTGGTACTGTGTCTTTCAGTGGATAAGAATATGTTTCTTCACTTTTACTACCGCTACACATGTAGAGTTTGAGCAAGCTATAAAAATTTTTTGACCACTTCAACAAGGCAGAGACAGCATGAGCATAGTAGCCTGTTGCAGCTGTCCTGTATGTCAGAACAGCACTGAGAGCTGGGAGCACTGCCTAACTGTAAAACCCTCATCAAAAAGTAGAAAATCGTTTAAAAGCCTGATCAATTTAAAATGACGTGATGGGGCATAGTAACAAGACTACCCACATAAGTGTAGCTTGTGTGTCTTTTCTCTTAATAACCAGCACCCAAATTAAGATGGGCGAATCTTACTTACCTCGAGCTGAAAGCTTAACTGTGTTGATGATTTTTGCAGCAAATTCAGAACTAGAAGTCTTTTGAATGCATCGGCGGACAATAGAAAACGCACCTCTGCAAAAAGGAAAAAATGACATATTGATGATATTAGTGATAACCTCCCAGAGTATAACATATTAAATAAAACCAGCAAAAAGTGTAACCCTGTGCTTTTGTTACATAGCAGAAGAAAAATCACTCCTAGGACATACCACATATTTAATCGGGTGCTGTAAGAGAGGTCGAGATACCCTCCCTGGCAATACAGCAGTCTTCAACATCCCTTTACAATGTTGCAATGAAATGTCTGACATTTGTTGAATCGGCAACAGAATAAAATATAATATATTTTCCATATCCCATACCCCCATGTTTCTAACACAAAATCATTTGTGCATTTTGGCTATTTGTAATTCAGGTAGTCTTCACACAAATTCAACAGAGTAATGTATCAAAGATAGTCTCATGACATAGTCGTGTTCCTATACAACCTGACATTTTTGTTTTTAGCAGTGGTTAGTCTAAGATCGCAGCTAACTGATTAGCCGACACTTATATGCTGTGACTTGGACGTTGAAACACAGTCTGTAAGTACAGACGACTCAACCATCACGTGCATCTCAGAAAGACTTTGATATTCCAGCCAGTATATTTTGAAACACAGTCAAAATATGTGTATCAATCATAGCGCAGGTGCTTGCAGGTGCACCCTGACACCAACTAGAGAGGATAGTTCATTTTTAGCCATGCCCATAGTAGGCCTACACTACACCATACGCGCACATCTACTACATATATTCGACCATTTACATGCACAGAAAAGTGTAAGAATTGCCATGATGATTGTAGACTCAAATAACGGTTAAGCGGCGCATTGACTACAGCACCTAGCACGGTGAGCACAAGCTCGTTGCGTGAGGAGTTGCATAAAACGACATCTCGACAAAATGATAGGCCTAACAGTTGCAATAAAGCCAGAAGCACGGGAAATCCCAAGCAGCGCGAGCATGAGGCGAGAAAGAGTGATTTACTTATTAAATGTATTATGTGGTAGTAGGCAATGAGTTTGTGCTTTTGTTTTATGCTATGATTTGGCAGATTGTTTGCCTTTTATCTGTCTTCATACCTTGGGAAACATGTCAGCTGTCACTCAGTGAGTCCAAGAAAGACTGACATCCAAGGGAAACTGAGATTCCTCCATTAATTCATGTTGAAGTACATCAATCAGGTGAATGCAAGTATTAGTTTTTGCATCCAAAACATCATGATTATCATAAATAACACAACAACACAGCAGTGCATGAAAACATGAAAAGTTAAAGGAAAATTATACTTACTTCCCAATCTCTTCCTTCAGCTCATAGTAGTCGTTGAAGAACTTGGTCTTCATGGTACTCATGGTCAATTCCACATTAAAAGAGTAATTATGTGGTCATCAATGCTTGGCAATAACTGAGATGACACTGACACTCAGTAGTTGTTAGTATTGATTGCTTATCACCTTTCTCATGTTCTCACGCTCTATGCGAGATATTGCAGACAACACAAATTGTACTTTTTTGTTGGAGTTTTCTGCCCAATGAATTGTGAAAACACAACTCCACATAATTGTCAGCTAAGCCCCTGTATAGATTATAGATGACCCTTTTTTAACCTATAGGCTTATAGACATAGGCAAATGGAGATATGGATTTATAGATCGCCTGCTCAAACTGTTTTGAGGGTATAGAATTATATATCTAGGTTCTGGTTCTTCCCAATGCCAAGTCATAAAGGTAAATTTGAAGCCCATTTGAAGCAGGTTTGCAGTGGTAATCGAGTCAAATCTTACTCCATGCTGTGCGCAGCATTCAAATTTTTTATAGATGTATAAGAGCCTTGTTATGCAGCCGTCAATTGAAATATTTTTGAAGAATGGTGTGTTCAAGTCTTGCCTGCACAATGCAAATTTGGAAAGTACATCTATGGATAGGTTTATTGATGCTTTTGGAGAGTAGACCAAAACTGAATGCCTGTCTTACAAGTTTTGCAAGAATTGCACCATATGAAAAGCGGCATACATTTGGCTCATTCAACACACAGAGGTTTTCTCTTCGTTGCTTGCTAAAGTCTTGAAATTCGCATGCAGCAATTGTTTTAGCATCCCGGACCCCGAGTCAACCTCTTCTCTCCTCACCTGTTCCACTACCCAACATATCCATGCAGTATGAAAGAAAAAATAACTAGTAGAAGATATTTTTTGCCTGTGGCGCGCTGGACTACTCTCGTTGAGGAATTAATCTAAATCTATCTTCACTTTTTTCTCATTTGTCAAGCCAAGCAAATCACTTAGTGTAATATCATAATAGTATCAAAAAAGCTATTGGCGATACTGCGCGCGATAAAACTTATACATTGCAATTCTTAAAATCACAGAATTTATATAGAGTACTCAGTGTGGGGGACTCGAGAAAAATGTCTGATAATTGTATTAGTTGAAATTTTTTTTATGTAGACAGCTCTGGCATGGTCACAACTTGTAGCAAGAAGTTGGGTGGAAAAGCTCAATTTGGCCAAATTTAGACATTTTTTGGTTGGGAGATATGGAAAAATGTGCGCTTTCCTTGACAATAGATCTAAAAAAATGTGTAATCGAATGGAAGTTGTCACAGAGCAAAATTTTGACACCACATTCCATTCCGTTCTTAGAACACGTGAAATAATGGCTACCAACGCTTAAACGCCCGTTCTGTGCAGCTTAATATAACTTCGTGAAGATGATGACATTCAGAATTTAAACAATATTAACATTCAAGATAAAGCCTCTACAGGTAATCATCAAAATGTTTTGGGTTCATTTACAGGTTACAGCTAAAAAATCAATGGCTTGTATGTGCCAATCACATGGCCCAAGAAGATTGTCAGCCGAACTTTCACGTCTGGATTGAGGATCATAACCTACGCGATCCTAAACTGCTGTTTACGCAAGTCCAAATATTTTGCTTACATACTATCGATGATATTGCAGTAGGTAGCATATACTCTACAGCAATTCTTATTACTGGGCCAACACTTGGAATTATTTTTCCACATCATGAGGGATAGCAGCAATGAGACAAATATACATTATTTATCGCATTGATAGATGCAATTGAATAGGAGTTGTGTTCTTAAAGGCCCTCGCACACTACAACTGAAACTACAAAAAAAGTCATTATCGTCCATACACACTGCAACTATTTTTCACAACTGCAACGATTTTTCAACAGTTTTATATACGGGAAAAATCGTTGTGAAAATCTTTGTAGTGTGCAAGGGCCCTTACTAACGGGATACGTTGATTCTGAATATTGCAAATATAGGAGCCCAAACCCTGCACTGTCCTGTGACAATATCTTTGATAATAATCATGAAATTACTAGATATTATTCGATCATAAATCACCTCCAAACTGTCTTGGTGGCACAGTACACTTCTTTGCAGACTTGCCAAGTCTCATAGTTTTTCCATAAAACCCGCCAAATTCCCTCCATTCCAACACTTAGATGTACAATTACTTTGATCAATTTTATATGGGTTGGTATCTAAAGTACATACTTAATATATTTTTGTATCATAATAACAATCATTGCGTGCAACATCTGGGCTTCAAAATCAATGACATACACATGTACATTTAAATCTTTGGCAGTACATGCATTTCTTCTGGCGTGTAACGTATATAGAAGCCACAGAATAATTATGATATTGACCAAAACAATGTTAGCATAAAAGGTAAAATTATTAAGCCATTCTGTTGAACCTTCCGCATAAAAAATAAATTGTGATATGCATAAAGATTTAGCACAGAATAGAAAGGTATACCATCCATGATAACAATAAATGAGTGATTGCATTGTGCATTTTTGGGGGTCATAAAAATAATCATTAGCATTACAGAAATTTTAGAAGATATGCGGCATTGCAGAATCCATGAGAAGATATGTTTATGAGATACAGAACTAGAGCTATCAATACTCTGGTTTGGCAGATATATGGCTACAACATCATAAATTTCAGCGACTAGCTTCGTTTGGCATTTATTGTCATTTCCTATTCATAGAACAAGCTAATCATCATCATGAGTTCGCCGATTCTAAGACTGAGGGTTGGACCTTGAAATTATGCGGCAGTGATAAGTGTTTACACAATGGTTTGTGCTTGGGGAGCAAATCTTTCCGATGGTGATCATATAGCTTGTTATCAGATTTAGTTTTGGAGTAATTATAAATATTTGGGTATGGCTGGTCGGCTTCTTCTGATTGGGAGTTATCCTCTTCATTCTTATCGTCATCATCGTCGTCATCGCAGCTGAGTTTGTCCTCATCTTCATTCTCCTCTCTCTCATTACCGGCCATCTGCCTCTGATGCTTCCGTCGCTTCTTTTTTACAAAGTATGAGTTACTATAGAAACTAGATTCCTACAACAAAACAGTTAAAGATTGTTTGAGTCCCAGTAACGATTATGATAAGGACCAGACAACAGAGAAATGCTGCAACACTAACTGCACCACCTCTGTGTAAAGCTTCCTCCACAGCAGCTTGACATTCTATCAACATGCCTTCTATCAACAAGCCTCCTGGCGGAACACCCAGAGTTTTATCTACACAGTGACACTACCCAGACTTGATAAACAAGTAGTGCCTTTGTATGAAACGTCATTCCGTTCACGTGTTAAATATATACTGCTGTCCATTTTGATGTTGGATGCATTGTGGTAACGTTCACAGTGTTTACTACATGTAACACAATAACCAATCCTAACCTCATGCTTAACTCCTTCATGTAAAAACTAGATGATACAACGTCAAGATCACATAAAGTATTAATAGTGGAGACAACTTTCACATATATAAAACAACAAAAAGCAATCATCATGCATCAATCATAAAATAAAAGGGGAAGTATAAATAAAAATTATAAAACTGATATGATTGGAGAAATACCAATAAATGGCCTGTAAAATTCAAGCATCACCATAGGGTTCCGAGGAGTGTAGGCTTTATATCTCTTCTGTGATATACACGGAAAAACAACACAGTTTGCAAGATATAAATGTCCTGTGCAGTTCATTTGACTTGCAATTGTCCCATATTTGCTTGAAGACGAGGCGCCATTTGTTTTGTGAAAATATTATTTCATTATTAGTTTAACTTTGAAATGTATGTATGGGGGATAGCTATATTCTATAAGCTTTATCGTACTGCGGAGTAACTAACTTGGCATAACATTTACTAAGTTTTATGAATGTTATTTTTTTCCAAACCTCATGAGCTCAGTTTCAGTAGACGAATATTCGCCTGTAAAGGATGAACAGATTACTCTGAGGGGCCAGAAATAATAAGTATAGTGAATGTGACATCAATCAGAGAGAGAGAATAAGTGAAACACATGCAAACAACATCAATAGAGTGTAAGATCACTCGACCATTGAGCAGACCTGGCCAGCTGATCCAATGAGAGCTGAGCTATTGAAGTCCGACTCGTGATCGGACCCGAGGGCTAATCGATGACGCTGAGCTGTGAGCAAAAGCTGTTGCTCTTCTGGACTTAATGGCTGTAAAGCCATTCTTCTTCCGTAGAGAATGTCTTCCACAGAGAAATGGGCATCCTGCATAATTAAAACCGTCACCAAATATATCAAAACACACTCAACCAAATAGTATGACTAGATCAACTAATATGTAGCCAATAAGTAATATTGATGAGTAGGTAGATGAAATAAGATGAGAAGCGGGCTATTTATCCCGCACAGTTAGAAAGGTTCTCAGTGGATGCCAAAATAATCCAAACAAGTGCAGACAACTATCATACAATACTCCAGTGATTCAAGACTGCAGCCTAGATCACGTGAAAACTAATTATTATACAATTCTTCAATGAACAGATGGATGGAGCTAGAGTCAAGAGAGGAAACATTCCGGGAAGAACACATTCTTGCTGGATTTCTACAATGTGTCAGATCACAGGGTCGTACAATAAAGTTATTAATCAGGTTAAGGCGTTATAATGGCGTGCATGTTGTGAGGAAGCTTGTCCTGAAATGTTGAGAAGGCAATAAAAGCAAACATCAAACACATTCCCAGGGTCAGATTTCAATATCAAGCAAAGCCAAATTCATCCAGAACACCTTGCCAAAATGTCGAAACTATGAATGTCTAGTTGCAAGAATCATGATCATAGACATTGAGGAAACCTGGATGTCTAAGATCAGGGTGTTGTGAATCGTTTCAGGGAACCATCAATATAAATCTCACAAATAAACATCATGCAAGAAGGCTACATTCCTATTTACCAGGGAAACCGATTTTTCTGAACACCTCGCACACGTTTCGTGATTTTCCTGACAACCGCTATAAAATTACATTATAATATGAATGAATAAACATGAGTGATAGGAAGTGGAAAGTCATCATAAACTCAAGCGGTTATGTAGTCACTCAATCATGCAAGGATGAATGTCACCAGACACAATGTAATGATGAAAGAATTCAAATTTTTATGCAAAAGCGAAGTGGGAATTCTAGGAATTGCAGTTATCTGAAGGTTCTTATTACTGAATAACTGTATAACAGCTGCGGTAAAAAGTTTTACAATTCAAATTTAAAAATATGCATTGCCGACATAGAGGTTCTCCCCAAGTCTATCGACATGGTAGTATGTATTAACTTGTAGATTACATGAATCTTTGCCCTGGTAAGCTTACAGTAGTTATCCCTGTCTATCCACAGAGATAGAATTCACATCCAGACGCTCCATCATAAATAAGGAATACAGCCATTATATAAATTTACATAATAGGTTTAGAAGGTAGGTAAGGGCAACAATATTGACAAGAGTATGGAATACAGCAGTGATGTAGTAGAGAAATATATCAGTGTTAATTCACAACAGCGAATTCCTTTCATGGTTACCAAGTCAAAGTCTACCTGAATTGTAGGAATTCCGTACAGGCTTTCACTCTGCATTGAACAAAAACACAGCCATGCCAAATTAATCTGACTGCAAGAGCTCATTTCTCAAAGACAAGCAAGGTAATAGGATGAACATTAGTGAATTTGAAATACATGTACATCTCATTTTACGCTAGTTTCACCAAACATTTTTTTACAAAACGAGCTGTCCAGGACTTTTGGATCGAATCAACATGATCAGTGTATTGGTTCTGAGTAATATTCAGCCTACATAACAATATTGGTAAGGTTGATAGAGTTTATGGTACATTTTTACTATACAATTGATGGGTCCATGTAACACAGAAGCTTGTCAGGTGCAGCCTGATTCTACTGAATCACTGAGAAGATCAGAAGAACAGATTTTACATGATGGGTTATACCGTATGTCATTCTCATATCATCCTTTTAATTCACAACAACACAAGACACTTCCAAATGCAGGCAATAATCTGCTTAATGCAGGCAATAATCTGGTGTAATACAGAAGTAATCTCCTCCTACAATGTGGAAGGGCAACTCCTAAACACCAAAGTCAAAATGGATTAGATTGACAAAATGTTGAGAATTCAATGCTAAAACAAACAATTTTCATCATGCATTTGAGTATACCTGCTCGCGTAGAAGAACCTGTGAATTGAATCAATATAATTATCAGGCATGATACAACAATTGCCTTCTATTCTATATGCGCAAGTAGTTAAGAGATTGAATTAGTGTTATGTTCATGTACAAAGCTATACAACGCTGCATTACCAAATTTTCAAGTTTGAAGAGAACAAATTTGTTTGGCTTTTCATGATGTCAAAAGATCATTGTCTGTGTAACTGAGTGGCTTCATACTGCGAAATGTTTGTCAGGAATTCATTTGCAACAAAATAAATCGGAGAACCTAGGAGAGGAGGCGGAGGTTATGCTATCGAAGTAATTGGTGAGTGAGAGAGGAGGTCATGAAAATTATCATACAACTCATGATATCAGTGCAGTAACTGAACTAACAGGATTCATTGCTTTTGATATAGGCAGGGAACCAATTGCAAATCATTTAAGTCAAAAAGTAAAGTAATCACATTATTGGACTGGGAAATTCTGAAAAGTGCATAACATTTTCTATCATAAAGGAGCAGCTACGTTATTAAACATATTTTTCTGAGATCCCAAAAAGGAATTGCATCATAATCTCACTCTATGACATCCCACTGCCAGACGAGACTAGCCCACACCACTGACAACCAGATAACCAGCTTTGTAGCTGTAGTGTAAATGGCTGCGCAACTGACAGAAAACAAACTTGCCCCAACAAATCACTATGCAATGCAGACCAACTTATTCTCTATAAGCGGTGGCGATTTCTGTACATGAAACATTGCAACATTGTAACTTATCCAATCAGATGTACTCACAGCACTTTGCTGGTTCTGATAATCATATTGAATAAAAAATCTCATTAGTAGGCTTTTAAATTTGGGTAAAATATTTATACTATCATGCAGTAACATTAGGCTTTGTGGATTTGCTTACAGATGCGCTATACTATGTATAACAACTACAGTACATTTATGATAATATTTTAAAGCTGGATAGAAACATCAAATATCAGATGGCTTTTCCACCTGATGCAATCCCTTTTTTTAATGTGCATGTTAATCGAGTGTGTGGGTATGATTATTATCGAAGGGAATAATCATGGCAAACTCATTTACCTCTTTCTCCCATATTTTCTGCGTAACAGTTGATAAAATACATAATATGTGCTACAGAGGATAGAATTAAGACGCAATGACATGACAAACAAACATGGGATAAGTAAAATGGTTGCCGCAACCAAATGATGGCAATAGCATGGTGTAAATGAGGGGATGCCTATGCATCTCACCATATAACTTTAGCATCGTCTGTCTTTTTTTGTATTGTTTGTAAATGTGCACCTTCTTCACTACAGGCTGAAAGATGGCAGTCAGCGTTATTTCAGTAACGATTTTTAAAGTGGTCACTATATAAGTTATCTGTCAACATTCTTCACAAAGGCTGATTTTCTCATCTGACAAAAGGTCACATCTACAGTGAAGCTGAACTACATATGAATGGAATGCTTTGGGTATTGATACTAATAACCTACCTCCAGGTGTTTCATCAGTACAGCTACGACTACGTTGACTAGAACAAACTGAGCAGTGAGAACAAACACAACAAAGTATATTGGAGTGATGACTTTATTGACGCAGCAGTTCTGCTCACAATTCACACTGTCATCACAATTCTCCCTCAGAGCATCCTGAAATAGACAAAATATTTACAAGCTTGTGGACTTTGAATTTAATTTAGACATTTTAGACCAGAATTGAGACATCATAAAATTTTTTCAGGTAATTTTTTATGCTAGCCATTGAAACTATTTATCATATCGAGTAAAAATGTCAAATTCTATTGGAGTTATGCCCTCATTTCCATAGAGCAGACAACTCATACACATAATAAACTAATATATACAGTTAGAACAATAAATAAATGATATAGACAACTGGACGTGTTCTACAAATTGATCTTATGCTGTCATTAAAATCAGCATATGAGTGCCACCAGTCTGCTTAAATTCCATGTACTAACCTTCATGATACCATTCCAGTTATCACCAGTAGCTATTCTGAAGAGAGTGAGAAACGCAGAACCTGAGTTCTCAAAGTTGGCATGCACACCCATTCCTTCACATGGGTTTGTCGTTGAACATTCTGTGAAGATGAAAGATATATGGAATATCTACACTTGTACATGATGAAAACGGCTCATGTATAAATGGATCATGGTTGTGATCAATGAGATGAGATACGTTTTATCTTTTGGCTTTTTTCATGCAGTATGGCAGTTGGGATCATAGTCACACATTTTGATTTGAGAGTCCGCATTGTACCATATCTGTATACAACACAATTGCATGTTTCATAACACTCTCACCTATTCTGCCGAAGAGCTCGACGCCTAGGGCAGCGAATATGAAAAATAGGAGGAAGAAGAGTAGACCAAGATTTCCAACTTGAGGCAGAGCTACCAGCACTGTATCTAGTAAGGCGCGAATACCTTTAGCCACCTTTAACAGCTTTAACACTGCAACACCAATATAATATCACACTAGCAATGTGGAAAATATTAGCTTTTTGTCGCTGATGTTTGACCATGAGGAAACCAGGTTAATACCTCTTGAAATGAAAATTCATGATAAACAAGCTACGGGACAATCATCTGGCATTATGAATTGGAAAGTTTTATAAGCGTTGAAACTTGAAGTCGGGATCGGGTCATGGAGCAGATATTGACATACACAGAGCATACAAAGCTGCTATATGATGTGGGTTGTTATGATGAGTACAGACCTCGTGCTATCCTGAGTATTCTCATGACCCGCATGATAGTAGGATTTATAGGTATAACCTCAGTCTGTACTTCTTCTAGTATTATACCAACTATAGAGAGTACAACGATCAACGTGTCCAGCTGGTTCCATCTAAATAATATAACATACAAAACACAAATTACATGTCAAAATTAGTAATGCCCAGAGCATGGATTGCCATTACAGTGCAGAAATATTGTTCGACTTTTCCAAGTAAATGTAATTTTACCCAGCAACCGGATGCCTGTTGTAGCCATAATAATTAAAATCATTAGTTCAAAAGTCACAATTTGGCAAAGGATCAATGGATGTTATATTAGTTATATGCAAGGGTGTTAAAAATATTAACAATCTGTGTATACCCAGGGGCAGAGACACAGACTAAGCTAGTGAAAATTTCCCATGTTGACAGTCTCACCTCTCTTTGATATATCTGACAAAGCCGTAGGCGACAATCTTAAACACAGCCTCCAGAACGAATATGAACGTAAATACGTAGTTCATTATCTTCAGTGAGAACAACATCTCCTAAAAGCATAGTAAGCATATATTGCAGTACACGCATATGTGTATATGTGACAAATAATTAATAAGTAGAGTGCTTTTCAGTTCAAATGTGGCAACGGATTAACTGTTTGCAACAAGGTACATGTGAAGTGGAACCAATAGACCTGAAAATTCCGATTTCATATTATCCATGTTCAACGTTTTTTTTCTTCAAATGTCCTACATTCAAAGGAGGGTATAACAAGCATTGAATAGAACTCACATCTGACATTTGGTAGTGCTCTACAGCCATCGATATAACATTGAGGAAGATGATAAGAGATACTGCTATATCGAAGAACTTGTTGGTCACTAGTTTATACACAAACATTCTTCTCTCTCCATACTCTGTGTAGAAAGGCTGCTGGTTCAACTCTGCAAGACAACAAATCTTCAGTGAATCTGCAAGACAACAAATCTGCAAGACAACAAATCCAGCAGATGAAGTATTCCACAGGAGTCGTGTTGTCAACAATCTAGAGTATATATTTTCAGTATACTTTGTTAGATGGTGGTAGTGAAGTGCCCATCATCCAGTCAGAAACAACAAAACCACACACCAGAATCCAATTTGGTTATCTGCGAGCACCACTGTGTTTCTTTCACATCATGGGTGATTTTAAATGTTGACACCACATCAACAACCACTAGTATTTGTTCTTTGGGGTCTTATTGGGATGCATCAATGGGTGTTCTTTGCTAATCTGAGCTACCAAAGGGCATAATCTAAGAAACTCAAGCTATCAATAAAACAAAGCTTCTATCAAAAAATGGCCACACTAGAAAACCTGATGCTATGTGATATCGTAGAGAGAAAGGAACAAGGGCCTACAGAAGCATGGTAATAACTGATAACACTAATTCTCACTTTTGCAGAAGAAAAGTTCTTACAATTCAAAACCCGCTAACTGAGATGAGATACTATTAGACTTTACACGAGAGTTTGATCATCAGCAGTGTGACTTAATGTGGCATCTTGGGCCTTGGCTGTGATTGGACAAACGGTGTGAGTGTTTGATTTTAAAGTCCAACCTTTAAACCAGTGGCTTTAGCTGTTTTTTTTTGTAATTACAAAGATTAATAAACCTTGATGGTGGGCGTAGCTAATTCTGATGGGATTAGTATATTGAATTCTACAAAGTGATAACAAAGACGTGGCCGCATCACACGACACAGATAGCGCACTGCCTCCCCTGTGACGGGGTAGGTCAGCAGGCCCTCACACTCACCACCGAATTGGGGGAAGCACCCGTAGGTGATCCCGCTGTCTGAGCTACTATATGATAGCGAGTCTGAACAATATCAAAATATACATGTTTGTCAAGGGTGATGATTCAATTACATGGTACAGATGAATGATTGCATGTAGTACCAATATATATTACCAAGTTGTCACACCCCTATCCAGCGTCTGATTTCACCTGAGGTGCAACAGAAACAGAATCAGAAACTAGCTGGGTGCTTGCCAGACATTTATGTCTGGATACAGGTATGGTCAGTGACTCTCTGATAATAGTAATTGCGTTATCATCACACAAAGCTTGCAACATGGAGAGGGACAATGAGAACAACATAAATCTTTGGGTCATGCTCACACAACACATACGTGTGGAACAGTTCACGACACCACATGTTATATTAATCACATCGATGGTAGCTGGGAAGTATGGTTGATTTGTTTTTTAATGTTTTCCAGCCAGTAATTTATGTGCGATTCAGTGAACACAGTTTTTGAGCATATAGTAATCTAACATCAAAGATCTGTTTAAAATCTCAGTGCTTGATTATACATGTTAATATAATACCACGAGTACCTTTGTAAACAGAATCGGACCGCGTATGTTCACATACATAAACCAATTGAAAGTAGATCAATTAAAACCCAAGCACTATAGAGCGCCAATCATGAACTTCTTACATATATTGTTAAATATTTCCACCTGTGCCTTTATAAAACTGTAAATTATCATAAAAACTACTGTACCTGCAGACTCCCAAAAACACAGCCTCAGCCCTAGGCAAACTTGTGAGTATTGAAAATCTGAGTTTTGATGAGCGGTGCGTGCTTTACTACACGCAATGTTTTGCTGAGGAGCATTTCTTTAGAAATCACATTTAATGCTGTAAAACCGCAAACCTCCATTAAGTCCTTCTTCCAAGGTACAACATGAACATTTCGTGACCTAAATTCAAAGCTTTCAAATGAATGTTAAAACTTGGTAATAAATCATTGTGCTTTCAGGAGCAAAGTTCAAAACTTAAAGGAGCCTCACAAAGATTTCTTAGTGTGCCGTTGGAAATTGAATTCTAGGGATAATAAATCAGCGTCAACACAGAAGAAGTTATTTACTACACACCCTCCTCTTTCTGTTTTTGTTTTTTCTTCTCTTTTTCATCCTCTTCCTCGGCTTCCTCGTCAGGAGCAGCACCTTCACCCTTCTCCACTGTTACTAGTCTCATTAACGGAGCTAGAGGGTCAACAGCTAACAACAAAACACGTCCACAATATTCACACCAAAATAATAATTACACCAATACGTTTAACAGTTGTACAATATTCAGTATCGTAGGTTAGCATGACAGGCTACATACTAGATTAGTGCACAACAATCGGTCTGTTTTCCAGGTCACAGTCCTACCAGACTATATGTTTATTTTTATATGTGTGCAGTTTGATTAAACATCAAAATGCATCCCGGACATTGGGTGACTTTTTGAACAGAGATTTCTCTGCACTATTATGCTTTCAACTCAATTTGATCATCAATTAATATTCTTGGATTATTATGTTTTGACCAGCCACCACACGTACACAACAACACTTAGCCATTTTATTACACAACTTCACCATACTTGATATTTTCTTTGCTAGTTTCCGAAGTCTCCTAGCTTCCCTCTTTTGCCTCTCTTCTTTTTCATGAGCTTCTCGACATTTGTGGAAATTCTCCACCACGACTCCCACAAACATGTTGAGCACAAAAAATCCCACCAATAACAGGAAGGATATGAAATACAGAAGCCTCCATTCTGCGTAATTCTGAATGGGCTGCAAAAAATTCAAGATTTATTTTCAATTTTTATGAATGATCAAAGTGGTTGAGATCTGCTGTTTGGCTTAACAACTGAACAGTACAATGGTACTACTGTGTTAAAAACTGAAACTATATTATACCCGAGTTTACGATTTTAATGGCATTATCATTGCCAGCATCACGTTGGCACATTAGATTGAGTTAACAGACAAAGCACATGAGAAATAACCGACATTGGATAGTGACGATGGCACGTGGCAAGGTTACATATGCTCAATCAGCGTGAATTGTAGCTCTTTTCCTGAATGAATTCCATAGTTCATTCGCATTTAATTTCAAGTCATCACAAGGAATGAGATAAGCAGAGGTGGTTGGCCGCACTTAATGATATCATTCACAGACTGAGTAGACGTATCAAACAGTTAAACTTAGATACTGTATCCTCAGATATAGCTGTGTATTTCATTTCTATTATTCACAATAATATCACATGTCAATAATAGAAGTCTACAATTATACACATGTAATAACTCAGAAATAGCGCGTAAAGCCAAAGTTCTGAGTATATCATACACATTCAGTTATTTATAGTTATACAAACCTGTACGTCGACATCGACAGCATCCAATCCCTGATACATGATTGTCACCCAGCCATCTTTAGATGATAGAACAAATAATGACATCAGTGCATTGCCCAGATCATCAAAATTATATTTCCAGTTTTTCCACTCATATCCTCGATCTAAGCAGTCCTGTTTGGTGGTGACATTACGCATACTAGCATCTTCTGGTGCCTCGCAGTGATAGAACCGCCCACGGAATAACTATAAACCACAATAATATCATTACAACTCCCATCACGATACTCAAGTATATCAGTGATACATGTATTTGAGATTTCACATCATTGTAGGTTAGAATGCTTGCTTGCAATTGCAAATTTTATGTTGTATGGGAAATATGTATATGTTAAATGGCCTCACCAGGCATCAGCAAATAAGAAGGGCAAATCCTGGAATTGGGTAGCTTCTCTTCATGATAGAAATAATAGTTACCTCAAACCGAATACAGTCATAGATTGCTTGTCTGAACCTATCAGCCACTTTCTAGACGTCTACTGTACCTTTGTATGCTGTCCTAATAAGGAATTTACCACATGAAAGAATTGACCTCACAATATAACCATAAGGCTATTGGCAATTGATCTAGGCCTAGGATGTGGCCAGCACTCAACCTTATAACTTTTCTGTTAGAATGTGGCAGAAGATTTTAGCAGTGTGCATCCGAGAGTCAGTAAAGTAAGATAAAACACAGATAGAACATGAATATGTTACTGCTTACCTGTACACCAAGAATACCAAATATCAGGAAGAATGTTAGACAGATAAGCACTATGTTTCCTATAGGCCTGAGAGAAGATAGCAGGGTCTCCACGACAAGCTTCAGACCGGGCGCTCGACTTATCACCCTGTAAAGTAATTAACAAAATCATCTACGAATCCGGGCTAAACTTGGCAAAAGCAGCGGTAAAAAAATATCATATATCAAACAAAAAGAGCATCACATGAAGTTCTGAGGATAAAAAGCGCGTATATCACTGAATTAAAGTTTTTCATTTCAGTGGCGTATATACACTGTGGCTGATTTCAGTTCTTGGAACAGGTAAATATACTGAATCATAAAAGCTTACAAAAAACACGTTATTAAATCACGTTTGTCACCATACAATTACACGTGCACGGCATTACTCTTCGGTAAGTGAACGGATGGATTTACCTGAGTGGCCTTAGTGCCCTGAGAAGTCGTAATACCCGCAGTACACCAAATATTTTTGGACTTTCTAGTTTCGATAGTGAGATGAAAACATCTATTGACGATACAAGAACTAGAAAACCATCCATGATATTCCAGCCATCTCTGAGATATGTGTTCTTCCCAATAACGAACCCTTTAGCTGTAATCTATACAAAAAAGAGACAAAATCATTATAATATTTATAGCAGGGCCAACAGTTTTGTTGGACAATGAAATCGCTTTCTCAGTTTCCTGTTAAAAAAAGCGTAAGGTAACGTCATCTGGACCCCTGGTAGGGGCTACAGCTTATCCTTGTTTCGATTTGAGAGGCAGCTTAGGAGTTGTCACACCTCACTGGACAGGACGCCAGCCTGATGCAGTTGTCGGCTGAGGCAAAGAGAAGTCACGGGCCTTGCTACACGGCATTCCACCCTGATAATCACACCATGTTCTACACATCAAAGTGGTTGCACTCTGACTGGTAGACTTGGTACATATGCTATTTAGAACAAATATAGAGAAAGGTAGGGGTACACCTACCTTTATTGCCATCTCCAGGAAGAAGAGAGCAGTGAAGACATAATTTGCTATGGTTAGAACTTCTCTCTCCTGAAATGATAAAACATTTTCAAATTCATCAGATTAATATGTTTCATCATCACATTAATCGCACATCTGACAATAAATAAAATATTTACTGTGAACACCTTGTCATGCAAAATCCAGCCAATTCATCTGCTTAGCCTTGCTACGTATGCTGTGGCATGAAAATAAACGCAATGATTTTCAAGCATGCACATGAATGGCACAACTTAATCAGAAATTGAGAGGATTAAAATTGTGACAACCAAAACCCATTGATCATAGACAACTGAATGATTCACATACCACACTGTCAGGACGGATGCTTGGCCTCTCCACAGCCAGAGATATACAGTTAACTCCTATAAGCACCAATATGCAGTAATCAAACCACTTCCTGGTCGACAGCCATTTACAGAATCGCCTCATAGGGTTACCGGGAGCGAGGAGATATAAGTTATAGTCTGCTCTTGTGACCAGGCAACCACGTGGCTTACAGCACTTGAGGCATCTCTACAAAGGCGATAAAAATAATTGAAAATGGGAAGAATATCTGAGACAATCAGAGGTCACGATCTTAACTTTGTGAGCCAAAGGATGGGATGTAAATTGTCTGCTTGGCAGAATCTAAAAAAACGACAAATGGCCAACAAATTTATTGCTGAAAAGCAACATCAAAGGTAATTTAGATCTGAGAGAGTGCTCCGAGCAAAAGCAAAACTTCTCAGTGACCAATTTTTGATAGTCGCTAGAGCGTATACAAACTGTACATAGATGAGTTCTTATAGTAAGCTTGCTAACCTGAAATATATTCTTTTTTTCTTCCTGTTCAGGTTTATCTCCCTCTGCGCGCTCCTGGTCAGAGTAGGGGTACTCCTTCTCCATCTCCTCCGCTTCTGAAAACACAATAAAGGCAGATTTATTACCTCTTTCTAAGAAGCACGTGCATAAATCTTTAAATTGTTTTTAAATGTCCTCACGTCTTTTGTAAACATGAGATTCAACATTTTCACCTTGCAAGATTCATAGTATTTTTTAGCTTTAATGAGGATTTGACAAAGCAGAGCTCTCTTAGAAATGTTTCATTCTGAATATGTGGTGGACAATCTATGAAACTCGCTATTATCCATGTAAATCACAGTTCTCAATAAAGGTAAAAACCGCAGAAAGAAAGTCACTAACCATTAAGACGACTGTACACGGATCCATGTATTGATTTGGATTTGAGGTTTTTGGTGAGGACGGTATCCTCAAGGTGCTGTTCGAGCTCATGGGGGGATATATTATTGTGTTTATGGTTGTTTCTCTGACTGGCATTCGGTGAGGCTGTAAGTAGAGGTGTGTGTTCTCCTGATGCGTTAGGACCACCATTCAGTTTAGCCGAGTTAGGAGAGTGGTTCACACTGCCGTTACACCTCTTGTGAGGAGATGGAATGATACTGTGATCAGGTATTTGTAGCGATAGTGGACCCAGTATAAGGTTGGTAGTGTGACATGCCAGTGTGTTGTTATTAGATTTGTCCAGCGACTGAGAGCTGCGGTCCATATCGAAGCTCATCAGGCTGCTCGGGCTCTCAGGGGCGGATGCTGACTGAAGGGGTTGTCTACCCGGTACTTGTAATAAGTCAAAGTTTCTGATGGAGCTGTTTCTGCTGCGACTTCCGCTGCTCAGTGTCAGTCGACTGCTGTTAGTCGGCTCTTCAGCAGGAGGAGTTGTCATCTCTTCCTGATTCACATCAGCGTCCATCAGACTGATTTTGTCCTCAGAGCGTGGACTGCGACGTCCCTTCAAACTGTTACTGTTCTTACGACTCAGCAGAGGTGTTGGGCTGGCAGACTTGCGACGGTTCAGGGATGGACTTCGGCTATTACCAAATGGGTTAAAGCTCTGTAAATAAGCATCAATGACGTGTTACGTAAAACAAGTCTCATCAGCTTCTCATTCTCACACAAAACTATATACGCAACAGCGTGACGCATGTTACGTAGTTTTATTCCCACACCACACCTGAGAGGAATACAAACCTTTTCACACATACCTGATTACTCTGGTTATCCCATGAGTTGGCTTGGTCCTTCAGAGCCATGCGTATTCTAGCAGAGGGGGAGGGCAGAGGTGTCTCAGACTTAGGCGACCCCCGCGGTGTAGCATCCGTGTGGGTTATTATGGGTGGCATCTTTATCCTCAGATCTTGCCTCTCACCAGCGTGGTCTGTGATAATGGAAGGTAACGCACCCCCGACCCCTGCAAAATAGTAATAAATGCAGAATTATCAAATGCTTTCACATTATTTTTCGTAAACAAATTGCACAACGCTAATGGTTGTGTTTCAGCTCAAGTTACTAACATTTTGAGACAAAATATTCATTACTTCTCGAATTTTTAAACAAACATCAGGTTAAAAACAAACCATATATCCAGACAAGCTATCAATAATTCGGTTTATAAAGGTTAAGGCAATTAACTTTAAATTTGCAAAATTTAATACAGGCAGGTTTTTTACCATGCTATTATATCATTACAGCATTGGTAACATGAAGTATCGGTCAACTATTCTAAAACATTTTCTTGAGAATGATATATTAATTCAGTCTAGCACAAAAATTAAATTCTCTGGTACCATGTATAGGCGCACACGCTCGTGTCAACCAAACAGTGATAGCGAGTCTCGATTACTCCATCCTAGGTAGATAGAATCTGAGTTTAACAGACTGTATTTACATATATGTAACACAAACCTTGCTGTTTGTCCTCATCATCTTCATCGTTCTTCATCTGAGCCTTTATGAGATCAAGAGGGGAGGCGTCGCCTCTCTGAAGAAAAGTATATAAGCATTATTATACCGCATTCAAAACTCATCGCATAGCATGATAATAACGATGAGAACATGAAACAGTTATTCGCATTTCATGACTTTGCATACATTACTATTTTTTCATTTTTGAGTAACATTATACCATGTCAATGGCAAAGGATTGGCTCTTTTATTGTAGAAAAATAAATGATCGCTACTTCAAGGCGCCAATTTATTTTGTGAGTGGGTTTTTGAAAGAAATTCAAATAAAAATGACAATAAAAATCATTCAAACAACATGAAGTATGGGTTTTGGACTATCAACTACCCGTTCAAAATATACAGTTGGCAATAAATCTAAATGAGCAGCTGGAAACAGGCCTGAGTGTAATATGTCATCCCATCATAAGGAGAGCTACTGTATTCAAGCCCAAACCTCACTTCATTCCATCCATCAAATTTGCAATTTTCACACAGTTGCGAGGTCTGTTTCCAGCTTAGTAACATATGTAAATAGAGGGGTGTATAAAAGTGGGTGGGCCAGCAAATAGTTTATTATACGCCACATCTACATGTACATGAATGAGAGCAAAGCTAAGCAGTGGCTGTAAAATAACCGATTGTAATAAAAGCAGGAAGAAGTGATGAACTATACACGCCAAACCCTGACCTGTCTTCTCATTAATTTACTCTTGAAATGGAAAAGCAAGATAGCTGTCAGAACCAACAGAAAGTAAAGCTTAGTATGGACAAGCACAAGTCTAAGGCAAATTTTCAATAAATCTGCAAGCTTATGGCATCGGTATTTAAAACTAGAAAATCTAACTACCATAGCCTATGTGGACCCAATAAGCTGCCTGTTAAAAGGGTTAAAAAGGTGAACTCCTACAAATATGACACCAACCACGGGACAGTTCAGTCAATACACAGGCAGCAGCATAGTGAGTATATTATAGCCCATAAATCCAACCAATTTCAGTAAATAATTGCACTTCTAAAAGCGGAACAGATATTTTTTAAAAATTAGAATTCATTCCGAGATGTTCATGTCCAAATTTAATTTGTGTGACATTATTAGTTGGTTCATCCTATTATTAGTTGATAAATGCATCATCCGACAGAGGTTGGGAAAGGGAGAAATTGGGTTTATGCTAGTCTTCAAAAAATGTAAGTGTATAAAAACATTGGTCTCTACAGTCACAAAGGCGCAGTCGTGTTTGTAGCATCAATAGCACAATAATAGCTCAACAGGAGAGAAGCTCCGGGGAAGATTGCATCAACATTTTGCCATGTATGAGCCATTGTATCCCCAATACACCTAGCTAAGTCAAGCACACACTACAACCACAGATCTCTCCAGCACAAAAACCTCTTCCAAAACATATAAACTTATCTACATAATCATGAATGACTTTGATGAGCGTGCCAGTATTGACAAAGGTTTAGACATGACCACATTTTAAATGGAGTACATGTTGGTGTAGCCTGAGAGACATTATATACTGGTGTATCAAAGGGGACAGGTTCATGTTTAAATGTTGATGTATTTTTCCCTGAATAACACCTCGTAGCGAGATAGATAGAGCTACAATGATCAGACTTGTGCTAGTAGCCAACGTTTGACAGTCTGTATTACAGCTGCTGGTATGACAAGGCAATAACTCAGACTGTCAAACATTTCAGCATTAATTAATCTGTGTGAAAAACTATACTTGTTGTGACAGTAGAAATCATTGTTCTACATTACATTACTCTGTAGTTAGGACTTACGCTGCCCATGGAAGCCCTAGACTTCTGTGCGGCATCCGCGCGAAGAAGTAATGGGCATGAACATGAATACGATTCCCCACATATTTGGCAGGGACCCTCAAGCTAAAAAAGCATCAGCAAACTGAATCAAACTAGCCGTACTCAATATATGGCAGCAGCAAAACAGCTAAGCTACCTTTAATTGTTACATTTCTCCTGCAGAAGTTTGAGAACGCGTATAAAACATCCACCTAGCATAGAACACAGCAATTATCCTAAGTCGGTGGATAAAATTACAGCTAAATTGAAAAAGCGAATTATTCTGTCGAGATTTCCAATTCATCAGATAGGTCATAATGGCGATGGATAAGACAACCTTACCAAAAAACCACCTACCCCTTAACCAAAACCCCTAGCTGAAACATTGGATGAGCAAAAAGACAGAGCATTAGTGTATATAGCGCAGTGGTTGCCGAACTTCAAATATGGGTGCATCAAGTAAAAAATCCTCTCGAACCGGGATAGTATAGTAGACATGTATTATTAGCATTGTAGTATAGTTGAGAGGAGAACAAGGCGGAGAGCATTTGTTGGGTTAGGGATAGACAGTAGTGGATTGAGCTGACAGTAAATAGCTTCTAACCCCGAATCAGCCAGAGCAGAGGACATTGTGTCACTGTGATCAGCTTACTACTTACAAACTTGCTCAGTCTCTCATCACGTTTACGCAGAAAGTTTTCTAATCTTTTTTTCGCCTAAATATTGGAGACAGATTATCAGTGTTATAGAAGCACTCGAATCATCATTTGATCAAGGTTGGAGGTGCCATCAAGCCAACTTATGAATGAGAAGCTTGAACAAGAACTAACTCACAACATACTAGGGCAAGGTAGGGAATTTAAGGATGCCTAAAGTGATGACACTTACCACCGAAGAAAACCCTTCAACAAGAATGGCTACCAGCAAATTGAAGAGCACATAATTGCCAATAGTCATCAGAGCCACAAAGTAGAGTGCAGCCCACGGTGATGTCTTATGCATCCCCTCATACATGATTAGATTCCAATCTTCTTGGGT
>ERZ1740062.194-NODE-194-length-45202-cov-6.701154_pt1 | contig 45202 bp, 41 predicted proteins | sample MGYA00581741_ERZ1740062 | MGnify/ENA primary metagenome ERZ1740062 (study PRJEB43018, sample SAMN04849747) | marine metagenome | isolation source: floating plastic debris | place: Pacific Ocean | collected 2008-09-01 | study: EMG produced TPA metagenomics assembly...
ACCGGACAGAATCACAACCCGCTGAAACCGCGCAACTCTTTTCGGGTTGGGCTCTGAGGGAACCACCATCGATGCAACAAACGTCTCGGACTCGGAAATCATCGGTGGCAACAAAGGCATGTCTACCGACGAGCATCGGGCTCTTCTAAAAGATGAGATTGCGCGACTAGAAGAGAAGAACACAAAAATTCTCGAACTTCTCGAGCGCGCGCACGATGCCGAGAAGCGTGAACTGGAAAGCGACCGCAACCAGCTTCAGCAACAACTCGACGAATATCGCCGCCGTGCCGAAAACCCTGAGCAATCGCTGAGGGAGATGCAGACGCGCATTGCGGAACTCGAAAAACTGCTGGAACATTCAACCATTGAGATCGGCGAGAACCGGCTCAAGTCCGCCCACGACTCCATGTCTCGCGGAGATTTCTCCGAAGCCAACCAGATCTTCGCCCAGGTGCAGGAGCATGAACAGCGCGCCGTCGAGCGCTATGCCGAAGCCGCTTTCGGCCAAGGCCTAATCGCCGAACAGGAGGTCCGTTGGAACGATGCCGCAGAGCACTATGAACGAGCCGCCCGGCTCTCTCCCACATATATCGCGCTCGACAAGGCTGGTGATTTCCTATTGCGGATCGGGAAGTTCCGTGAGGCATCTAGCGTTGGCGATCAACTTCTGAAGCTATCCAAGCGGGAGTTCGGTCCAAGATCGTTGGAAGCGGCCGGAGCGCTTCATGCGCGATCGCTTCATCACCTAAAACTGGGGATTTTCGATCGTGCTGAGGAATACGTTCGGGAGGCCATAGAGATCCAAGAAGCCGATGAAGGGTACGATAAAGCGAAGCTGGCAGCCAGTATCGGTGTGCTTGCCCAACTCCATCAAATTCTGGAACAAAAGCCCGACGCTGAACGCCTTTACACTCGAGCAATCGATATGCTCAATGAGAATGATGATAATTACGCGGCCGCAATTGGCAGCCTAGCCGACTTGCTGCGAGAGACGAATCGGAACGCCGAGGCGGAAACCCTCTATCGTAGGGCTCTCGGTATTTCTAAAGTCAAGCTCGGGGAGACGCACCCTGAGTTCGCTGCATACCTGAACAATCTTGCAATGGTGCTGCAAAAGATGGATCAGTTGGAGGAAGCGGAACTGCTCTTCCGCCAGGCCATCGAGATCGGCAAGGCCACGATCGGAGAGACGCATCCGGACTACGCCATCCGCCTCAACAATCTTGCCGGCCTGCTCAAGCAGATGGACCGCTTAGAGGAAGCGCGGCCGTTGCTCGCACAATCAGTCGAGATCAAGAGAGCCGCGCTGGGCATTGAGCACGTAGAATACGCTAAAGGCATTTGGTGGCAGGCGGACTTTGCTCGGGCAGACGCTGATTACCCTGAAGCCAAAACGCACTTCAGCGACGCATTAGCGGGCTTCAAACAAGCCGTCGGCGCGGAGCATCCACGCACTGTTACACTCGCTGGGCAATTCGCATCGCTCCTCCGCAAACACTTCCCCGACGATCCGGCGCTGCCGAAACTGGAAGCCACCTTCGGTCCCGACATCGGACGGTAACCACCCGGCTCGGTCCCGTGTGCGGTGCGGCATGAAATGCTGCTCCGCCAACCCACGTTCCGTAACTCACGCCGTGCCTCGCTCAAAATAGAACCGAGCCGCGTTAACCTTTGGCCCATCGACTCCGCGTTGTTACCAAAGCGGTATCAAAGGAATACGTTTGCGGTATCAAAGCGGGATGGCTCGGGGGACAGCGCCAAGGCATTAACATGTTACAGAAATCGACTTGCATGAAGAAATTTCGTAATATATGTTTCTTGGAACACGGAGGTTGCGCATGTATTCTCAGGGACTGATCGGTGCCGACAGCCAGAGCGAGGAAACACCTGAATTCCTCGAGAAATTTCAGGCGCGCATCGATGCGGACGAGAAGATCGAGCCAAACGATCCGATGCCGGAAGGCTATCGCAAGACCTTGGTTCGAATGATCGGACAGCATGCACACTCTGAAATAGTTGGCATGTTGCCGGAAGGGAACTGGATCACGCGCGCGCCGTCGCTGCGCCGCAAGGCAGCACTGCTGGCCAAAGTCCAAGACGAGGGCGGCCACGGGCTCTATCTGTACTCCGCCGCTGAGACACTTGGTGTATCGCGTGAACAGATGACCGAGGAATTGCTGTCTGGAAAGGCGAAGTATTCTTCGATTTTCAATTATCCGACGTTAACATGGGCGGATATCGGCGCGATCGGATGGCTCGTAGATGGCGCCGCGATCATGAATCAGATCCCGCTCTGCCGTTGCTCCTATGGTCCATACGCCCGCGCGATGATCCGCGTGTGCAAGGAAGAGAGTTTCCACCAGCGGCAGGGTTACGAAATAACGATGACCCTGGCCAATGGTACTGACGACCAAAAAGACATGGCGCAGGACGCACTGAACCGCTGGTGGTGGCCATCACTGATGATGTTCGGCCCGCATGACAGCGATTCTACGCATGGTGATCAATCCATGGCGTGGAAGATTAAACGCTTCACAAACGATGAGTTGCGCCAGAAGTTCGTCGACGCCACGGTTCCTCAAGGTGAGTACTTGGGGCTAACCTTCCCTGACCCGGACTTGAAGTGGAACGAGGAACGCGGCCACTACGATTTCGGCCCCATCGACTGGGACGAGTTCTGGCGTGTCGTCAAGGGTGGCGGTATTATGAACCGCGACCGCGTCAAGGCCCGCAAAAAAGCCTGGGACGACGGCGCCTGGGTCCGCGAAGCAGCCCTTGCGCATGCTAAAAAGCGTAAAGAACGCAAGGCTTTGGCGGCAGTCGCCGCCGAGTAAGCCGGTGCCCCTAGCCGATAAGCTCTTCCAGCTTCAAATGCGCGAAGGATGGCCCCAAGCGCCGTTTGGCTGCGTTAAGCCAGATTGGCTTCGCCTTGGTGAGCAGCGCGTGGCGGCCGGTGTCCTGCCCGGAATCGTTCTGCTCATGCATCAAAAGCACGAAAGCGGCTTCGGAAGAATCCGAGATCGTCGGGACGACCTCATCAACACGTTGGTGCGGAACGCCGAGATCGAAGACACCAAAATCGGGACTGCTCGGACCGACAATCGTCAGTCCGCAGCCGATGCCAAAGCGCTTGAATGGTGCGAGCGAAATCCGCCTGCTGCCCGGAGTCGTGCCGATCAGAAAGCCGCGCGGGAACGTTGTCCCAAAGGCCGCGCTCCCGCTCAGAGGCAGAAGTTGTTGCGATCGTTCGATAAAACGAGAGCTCAAGCCGTCATCGTCGTCGAGCCGGAACATCGCGAAACGCCGGGCGCAGCGTTCATCTATACCGCAAACAACCCGGTGGAGCGTTGGCGCGATCGCATCGGCGGGCGACATCTCGACCGCAAGGATGCGCGGGTCCGGCGCGACGAGATCCAGGAGCCGATCGCGCCAGCTTTGCGGGAGCAGGTCGGAGTAAAGGATCACCGCCCGCCAGTTCTCGACAGTTTGCGCGGTCAGAGACGGCAACGTAAGTGCCTCGAAGGTTCTGAACCGGGTCTCCAGATGCGCTGGGTCGAACAAGATGCGCGCGCGCTGCTCGATCGGCAGTTCAGCGGCTTTCCGAAAGTCAGACGGCCCGGCTGTAAGGACCGAGAACCGGACAGCGCCGATAACCGGGATTTGGTGGGCATCTGTGCTCATGGGACTGACTTTGGCTGGGCTCATTCTTGCGTGGGCCTGCGCAACCCCTCGAAACCGGCGGTATCTCACGTTGCAGCCCACGCCGTGGCACAGGCTCACATCGTGTCGCATAGCTGCCGCCAAGCGGCAATACGAGATCGGTTGAACGTTTACGGCTCGCGGGACCAAGGCGCTGGAATGGGTGCATGATGGTCTTTCGTCGCGCAATGCCGATCCTGAACGTACGGGACGTCCTCGCCTCGGTCGCGTTCTACGAACGCCTGGGTTTCGAAAGCCATGGAACCTGGGGTGACCCGCCCGGCTTCTGTATCGTGCAACGGGGAGATGTGACCCTTGCACTAGATCGCTCAGAGGCGCCGGACCTGCCGCGCAATCAGTGGTGGCACAGCTACATCTATGTCGATGATGCCGAGGCTCTGATGCAAGAGTTCCGCGCGGCCGCCATCGAGACGACCGAGATCAAGACGCCAACCGAATATGGATGTATCGATTTTGACGTGATCGATCCGGACGGACACCGGCTGGCGTTTGGACAATCATTGAACCCGGTTCCCGGCCCCGGTTTGGGACACGAACGTGGGCGCGGGTAGGAGGACGACATGACGGACGAAACGCCGCTTTGGGAAGTGTTCATTCGGCCTAGGAACGGGCTTGCGCATCGTCATTGCGGGTCTTTGCACGCCGCAGACGAGGTGATGGCTTTGCAGGCCGCGCGCGATGTTTACACGCGACGGGGCGAGGGACAGTCGGTCTGGGTCGTGCGGTCTGCGGATATCACTGCCTCGGATCCAGCCGAAAAGGGTGAGATGTTCGAGCCCGCCGAGACGAAGGTCTATCGACACCCGAGCTTCTACGACATTCCTGAAGACGTGGGGCATATGTAATGAACCATCGTGAGGCCTTGCTGACCGGGCTGCTGCGCGTGGCCGATGATCACCTGATCCTTGGACATCGGGTTTCGGAATGGTGCGGGCACGCACCTATGCTGGAGGAAGATCTGGCGCTGCCCAACATTGCACTGGATCTTCTGGGGCAGGCCCGCGCGCTCTACACCTATGCTGGTGAGGTCGAAGGACAGGGACGGACCGAGGACGATCTCGCCTATCTGCGGCGCGAGCGCGAGTACCGGAACCTGCTGTTGGTCGAACGTCCAAACGGTGACTTCGCGCACACCATGCTTAAGCAACTGTACTTCTCATCGTTCATGCAGCTCTGGTGGACGGCTGCTTGCGGCTCCGCTGATGCGACGATCGCCGGGATTTCGGCCAAGGCCGTCAAGGAGAGCGCCTATCACGTGCGCCATTCGGCTGAATGGGTGATCCGTCTCGGCGATGGCACCCAGGAAAGTGCTGCGCGGATGGCTCAGGCGGTCGAGGATCTCGCGCCCTATGTCGACGAGATGTTCGCGCCGGATGATGTGGGTTCGACGCTTGCGCCTCAGATGTTACCCGACAACCCGGCGTTGCGCGCATCATGGGATGCGCAGATTGCGACCGTGTTCTCCGAGGCGACGATCGAACCGCATGTGCCGCGCGCGTCGATTTCCGGTGGCCGCGATGGCCGCCATGGCGAGGAGATGGGCTTTCTGCTGACCGAACTGCAGTACATGCAGCGGTCCTATCCCGGGGCGCAGTGGTGAACGCTGCCATCGATCTCTCGCTCGATCAACGACGGGCCTGGGTGGCTGCGGCAGCTGTGCTCGACCCCGAGGTTCCTGCGGTGAATGTCGAGGACTTGGGGATTCTGCGGTCAGTGGACCTGATCGATGGTGTCGCTGTCGCCAAGGTGACACCGACCTATTCGGGCTGTCCGGCGGTCTTGGCGATCGAATTTGCGATCGAGGCGGCATTGCGTGATGCGGGTTTCGAGGCGCGGATCGAGCGGGTCATATCTCCGCCGTGGACGACGGATTGGATCACGCCCGAGGGTCGCGAGAAACTGCGCGCTTACGGGATAGCCCCACCGGTGAAAGGGGCTGGTAAAGGATCGTTGTTCTCCGATCCGGTCATCGCGTGCCCGCAATGTGGGTCTGAAGACACCGAGCGCGTCTCGGAGTTTGGTTCAACCGCGTGCAAGGCTCTCTGGCGCTGCCGGAGTTGTGCCGAACCCTTCGACTACTTCAAATGCATCTGACCGGGAGGCTCTGATGGCTGCGCCCCGTTTCCATACGTTGACGCTTGCGGATGTGCGCCAGGACACGGCCGAATCCGTTGCTCTGTCCTTCGATGTCCCAGAGGCGCTGCGCGGCGATTATGCCTTCACGCCAGGGCAGTATCTGACCTTGCGGGCCGATGTGGACGACGAAGACGTGCGCCGGTCTTACTCGATCTGCTCGCCGATCGGCGGCCGGACGCTGGATGTCGGCGTGAAGCGGATCGAGGGCGGTCGCTTTTCGAGCCACGCGCTTACCCTGAAGCCAGGTGATGCACTGGAGGTGATGACGCCGCAGGGCCGGTTCACGGCACCAGTTGGCGGCGAACACAACTATCTTCTGCTGGCCGCAGGGTCCGGGATCACGCCAATGGTTTCGATCGCGCGTTCGGTGCTCGAGGGCGAACCGGACAGCACAGTTACGCTGTGCTACGCGAACCGGACGACCGAAAGCGTGATGTTCCGCACGGCGCTGGAGGATCTGAAGGACCGCTTCATGACCCGGTTCCTGCTGACCCATGTGATGGATGAGGAAGCCCAGGATGTTGAACTGTTCAACGGGCGCCTGGATGCAGAGAAGCTGGAGACGCTGGCGACACGTGGTTTGATCACACCGGCTGAGTACGATGCGATCTATGTCTGTGGCCCGCAGCCGATGATCGAGGCGGCTTCGGTGGCCTTGAGGGATCTCGGTGCGCCACAGGAGCGGATCAAGTACGAGCTGTTTACGCCGTCGGGTGCGCCGCCGGTTGCGAGTGCGCGCGCCAGTGAGCGTTCGATTGAGGGAACGGAAGTCGAAATCGTTCTGGACGGCGCACGGCGCAGTTTCAAACTGACTGCCGAGGATGATAGCGTGATCGAAGCGGCCGCACGCGCCGGTCTGGATCTTCCGTATTCTTGTGCAAACGGTATGTGCGCGACCTGCCGGTGCCGTCTTGCCGAGGGCGAGGCCGACATGGTTCAGAACTTCTCGTTGGAGCCATGGGAGCAGGAGGCCGGGTTCATCCTGGCCTGTCAGGCGCAGCCGAAGACGCCAAAAGTGGTCCTGGACTTCGACGCCGTCTGAGCCGTCGCGCTGAAATTCACGTGTCGAGATAAGCGAATGCGAGGGTTGCGACCGCAGCCAGCTTTCCATTTGCGCCGCGGAACTCGGCCCGAAGCGTGGCCATGCGGCGCCCATTTGACAGGGCATGAACAGCGATATCGACGTCGCCAACGGGCAGCGGCCGCATGAAATGGGTCGTCAGATCGACGGTCGTACAAGGACGGAAGGCTTGGTTGACCGCGATAAGCGTCAGCACAGAGCATGTATCCGCAGCGGCGGCAACCGCTTGACCGCTGATCACGCCCCCACCTTCGCCCCCGCCGCGTGCCAGATCCGTGTTTTCGGGCAGCGTGAACTGCGCGCCGTCGGACCGGATCTCGCCGGTGCGAAGACCAAGCAATTTGACCCAGGGTGCGAAGGCCTCTTCCAGAAAGGCGTCGATGCGCGCTGCGTCCCAAGTCTCGCTCATTCCCGCCCCCGATCGATTGCATGCGCCGTCTTGGTCACATACTTTCCAAAGCGACCGCAAGAGTTCAGGATTGGCCTTCAATGACCATTGCTCAGTTCAATATCGCAAGGGCGCGCTGGCCGCTGCAGGACTCGCGTATGGCGGAGTTTACCGGGATGATCGATCGGATGAATGCGCTGGCGGCGCGATCTCCCGGTTATCTGTGGCGACTGATCGATGAAGAAGGCCGGATGCGCCGAAGTTTCCCGGAGATCCGCGTATGACATTCACGCTGTCTGTCTGGGCGGATGTTGAAAGCCTGCGCGCCTTTACCTGGCAAACCCTACACAAGCGGTTCCGGTTGCGGCGTGGCGAATGGTTCGAGCCAGCCAGTCAAGCGTACCTCGCGATCTGGCCGATTGCAGCGGGGCACCGACCGGACGGGACAGAAGCCTTGGCCAAACTGGCAGCACTTCGCCAGAACGGGCCAGGTCCGGATGTCTTTGGGACCGAGGCATTGGTGCCCCAAGCTGTTTCGCCCGCTTGAAGCGTCCCAAAATCGGCGGAGACAGATGCGAGATGGTTCGGTATTGCAGCGCCCATGACTGACGTTGTCCGACCGACACGGTCCCGGCCAATGGCCGATATGTGGACTTTTGGCGCGCTGATGATCGCGGGAACGCTGCTGATTCCGATCCTCGCGGTGGTCTGGATGGCGTTCTTCCCGACCGAGAACATCTGGCCGCATTTGTTCGCGTATGCCTTACCGGTCTATCTGAGCAACACGGTTGCTCTGATCGCCCTGGTTGGCTTGGGCGCCGCTACGATTGGCACTGGCGCGGCCTGGCTGGTCACGATGCATGAGTTTCCGGGGCGCCGTTGGCTGGAATGGGCCTTGCTCGCGCCGCTGGCCATGCCTGCGTATATCGGGGCCTATGCGTTGGTCGATCTGCTGGAGTACGCGGGGCCGGTCCAGACGGCACTGCGGTCGGTTTTCGGCTGGACCTCGGCCCGTGACTACTGGTTTCCAGAGATCCGCTCGCTCGGCAGTGCGGCCTTCGTTCTGACGATGGTGCTGTATCCTTATGTCTACCTGCTTGCGCGGGCGGCCTTTCGCGAGCAATCGGTCTGCGCGCTCGAGGTCGGACGCGCCTTGGGATGCGGCCCATGGGGCGTATTCTGGCGGGTCGGCCTTCCGCTGGCGCGGCCCGGAGTGTTCGCCGGAACTGCGATTGTCTGCATGGAGACGCTCGCTGATTTTGGAACGGTCGATTACTTCGCCGTGGCAACACTGACGCAAGGCGTGTTCTCGATCTGGCTCGACACCTACAACGCCGGTGGCGCGGCGCAGATCGCTCTGGTCATGTTGGCATTCATTCTGGCGCTGTTGTTTATCGAGCGGATCGCCCGCCGCGGCCGCAAGTTTCATCATACGTCGCGGCACTACCGTCCGATCCAACGCAGCATGCCATCAGGTTTGCAACGCTACATCCCGACCGTCTTGTGTCTGGTCCCCGTCATTTGCGGTTTCTTGGCACCGACTGCCGTGGTCGCGTGGCACGCGCTGGGGTCAATGTCGGCCTGGTCGGACGCATCGTTCTGGCAGGCGTTGTTGCGAACGGCCACGCTGGCCTGTGCGACGGCCTGTGTAGCCTGCGTGATCGGAACCTTCATGGTTTATGGCGCTCGGACCTCGACGTTCACTTTCCCACGATGGGCGGCACAAGCGACGGCTTTGGGGTACGCCGCGCCCGGTGCCGTCATTGCAGTGGGCGTTCTGATCCCGTTTGCCTGGTTCGACAACCGGCTGGCGGACAACATCCTGGCGCTCACAGGAATCGAGATCGGCCTGCTGCTGACAGGGACGGGTGCCGTTCTCGTCTTTGCCTATACGGTTCGTTTCGCGGCGATCGCACACGGTGCGATTGATGGTGCGCTGGGCCGGATCACGCCTTCGATGGAGTTGGCGGCACGCACCCTGGGGTCGAGCCGCGGCCGCGTCCTGTTTCGCATCCATGTTCCGATGATCCAGGGGTCGCTGCTTACGGCGGCACTGTTGATCTTCGTGGACACGGCAAAGGAATTGCCCGCGACGCTGTTGTTGCGACCCTTCAATTTCGAGACATTGGCGACAACGGTGTACAACGCTGCATCCCGCGAGCAATTGGACGAGGCCGGTCCCGCAGCTCTCGCGATTGTCATTCTGGGTCTTCTGCCGGTCGCGATCCTCGCACGCACGCTGAACAGATCCAGACCGGGTGAGGACTCGATCCGGTCATGATGCGGTTCCTGCGGCGGGTTTTGCTGGCGTCGGCTGTGTTCGCGTGCCTTCTGATCGTGGGCGGTGTCGCGCTGTTGTACCTGATGCCGCGCGCCCAGGTCCTGTCACTCATGACGGACGATCTTGAAGGAGCAGGCGGGTTTCGTTTCGAGACGTCGGGAACGATCGAGACGGTGCTCTGGCCGATTCCGGGCTGGCGCCTGGGTGAGATCGAGGTGACGGAGACGGCGGCGGCTGAGACAGCGCCGCCGTTGATATTTGCAGAGCAGGCAATCCTCACGATCGCGCCCCAGCGCCTTCTGACTGGTTCTTTGAGTGTTGGCGCGCTCTGGTTGGAGAACGCTGTGATCACGGTGACGGTAACTGATCAGGGCATCAACCTGCCAGCCATCCCAACGCGGCGTCCGTCTTTGTCATTCTTGCGCGTGCGAAATGCGTCACTGATCCTAAAGGGCGTTGGCGATCGCACGGACGAGAAGCTCGAGTTGGATCACGCCGCGCTCGACTACGGAGGTCGTGCGCATCCGATGCGGATCGATTTGAAGGGGCACTGGCGCGACCGAAGCATCGATGCGACCGCGAAGGTGACGTCACCAGACAGGTTGGCACGGGGTGACTGGACCTATGTCGACGCAGACACATCCGTTGCGACGGATACTGCTAGCTTTCGCGGTCGCCTCATGCCGACCGATCTGCTTGAGGCGCCTGAGGTCGAAGGAAGTCTCACCGCGGCGATCGAGGATCCAGCTGATCTTGTATCGTGGCTGAGCGCGGAGCCACCCAATCCGAAATTGGGTCACTTGAAAGACCTAGAACTGGAAGCGCGGATCGAAACCCTGAACGAGCGTTTGCTGACACGCACGCGGTGGGTGGGTTCGATCCGCGAGACCCCGGTAACGCTGGACCTCACGCTCAGCGGAGACGAGGGATGGCGTGAGACCGATGACCTCTCGCTCGACGCGGTGAGCCGCGCTGGCGGTCTTTTTTCGGCGCATCTGAACGGACGTGTTTTGCAAGGACCGGCGATCACGGGCGACATGAACGTCTCGGTTCTCGATCTGGGCAGAATCTTTGATTCTAGTCTGTTGCCGCGCGCCTACGCGATCACATCAGCGCGCCGTGGATCGCTGCGTGCGCGACTTTCCGCATCGCAGGACGGCGTATCGGTGGCGGACGCTACGCTGCAGCTCGACAATGATACCTTTGAGGGAGGCGCTGCGCTGGACCTGCGTCCCGAGCGACCCATGCTCAGCGTGCGAAGTGAGCTTTCGGAGCTGCCGGTTGCGGACTTCGTAGATGCGTGGACACAAGAGAACGCGTTGTTGAGTCGTGCGCTGGCCGAGGCGGAAAGCGACTTTGTCATCGAAGTGTCCGCAGCCAGATCGACTTTCGGCGACTTTGAAACTGGTCGCACGATTGTTGAGATCGAACGCTCAACGAACGCGACAATTGGGGATATTGAGCGGCTTGATGTGTTTGGCGGAACGATCGCCGGAACGGTTCGGGACATGACCGATACGAATACGGTCGAGATCGAACTGACAGGGGCTGAAATCGACGCTGAGGAGCTTCTGAGCCACTCGGGCATGCGTGGGCTGACCGGGACGATGGGCGGGCAAGTTCAGATCACAGTCCCGAAAACTGTCGATGGATTGGATTGGTCCAATGCGGTGGGTTTCGGGAGTGCGTCGGTCACGCGTGGCGAATTCGCGAACCAAAGCAGCACTCCAACCACCGACTTGGGTGAGACACAGGCAATCGGTTTCGCTCTCGGCGAGGCTGAGTTCAGTATCGCAAATGGAAGAATCGGTGCCGACCGCGTCGATCTTTCCGGTGTGAGCGATGGACGGGTAGCGGCGGGGCGCCTGGTGACGCGTGATGGTGTGCTCACATTTCAGGGGTTCGGGGAAGCAGGCGCGGAGGCCGCGGTCTCCACACGGGTCGGGCCTGACGGTGTTGTGCCGCAAGGTGGAGATGGTGATCTCTCGGAGACCGCAAGCGCGCAAATACTGGCCGCGACCAATCAGGCTATACAAGGAGCCGTCGTTGAGGCTCTCGGCGCGCGCGCGGGAGCTTTGGAAGACGAGGCAACTGGGTTCGGAAGTGGCGATGGCGATCTCGCGTTGTCAGAAACCACCGAGCGCGAATTGGTCGACGTGCTGCCCGAAGCTCCAGCCGAAGCTCCGCTACCCACGCGTCCGACCCGTTAGGTCGTCCTTGCGGCTTCCGCTGCCTCCCGGATGGCACGGATGTTCGCGCCGTAGACCTCTGGGGCATCCACCGAGCCGCCCTTGAAAACAGCAGAGCCTGCGACCAGGACATCCGCACCTGCCGCCGTCACGAGTGGTGCCGTCTCCGGCGTCACGCCGCCATCGATTTCGATGTGAACTGGCCGGTCACCGAGCATCCCGCGCAAGGTCCGCACCTTGTCCATCATGGGAATGAAGCTTTGCCCTCCGAAGCCGGGATTGACGGTCATCACACAGATCAGATCAACGAGATCCAGCACATGCGCAACAGTCCCGGCGGGCGTTCCGGGGTTCAGGGCGACACCGGCCTTGGCGCCGGACGCACGAATTGCTTGCAGGGTGCGATGGATGTGCGGTCCAGCTTCGACGTGTGCCGTGATGATATCGGCACCGGCGTCGGCGAAGTCCTGAATGTACGCATCCACCGGCGAGATCATCAGGTGGACATCCATCACGGTCTTAACATGTGGGCGGATTGCCTTGCAGGTGGCCGGGCCGAACGAAATGTTCGGTACGAAGTGTCCGTCCATCACGTCGACATGAACCCAGTCTGCGCCTTGGGCGACAATGGCCTCGCATTCGGCACCGAAATTGGCAAAGTCCGCCGCAAGGATCGACGGGGCAATTTTGATGGTGTCGTCGAATGGCATCTCATCCTCACGCTGGCTTCGAGGCGAGGCTATGGCATGTGGTTTGAACTCCGTCCAGATCGGGTCTTAGTCGGTGATGGCCAGCCACGGGCGTAGCAGGACTGACACGGCGAAGATCGCGGTTGCCGTGCACACGATGGTCGGGCCTGTGGGAGTGTCCAGCAGGAGCGAGACCTCTAGACCGCCGAGAGCGGACGCAACGCCGATGGCTGCGGCAAGAGCGGCCATCGCTTCCGGTGTTCGGGCAAACGCACGTGCAGCAGATGCAGGCATGAGCAGCAGGGCGGAGATCAGCAGCGCCCCAACCACCTTGATGGCCACCGCAACGACGATGGCCAGGCCAATCGTGAGGACCATCTGTTCACGCTCTGGTTTCAGGCCGCTGGCCGTCGCCATGTCCGGCTGAAGCGTCACCGTCAGCAAAGCGGACCATCGCCAGTAGATGCCGCCAATCACCAGGAAGGCTCCCGCCCAGATCAACACTACGTTTGTCCAGTCGATCGCGAGGATGTCGCCAATCAGGTACGCGCTGAGGTCAACGCGCATGCCGCCTTGGAGCGAGATTGCCACCAAACCCGTCGCCAGCGCCCCGTGCGACAGGACGCCGAGCGCCGTATCCTGAGCATATCCCCGGTTCGTCAACGCGGTGACGCTGACCGCCATTGCGAACGCGGCCAGCAGGACGCCAGGAAGAATTGGCATCGACAATGCCAACGACAGGGCGACCCCCAAGAGGGCGGCATGAGCTGTCGCATCGCCAAAGTAAGCCATCCGGCGCCAAACGACAAAACACCCAAGAGGCGCTGCCGCGAGGGCAACACCGGCGCCGCCCAGTGCTGCACGGATCAAAAACGCTTCCATCAATCGTGAGTGTGTGTTGCGTGGTGATGAGCGTGATCGTGATGATGGCTGTATAGCGCGAGCGACCGTGCATCGCGATCCCCGAACAACGCCAGGTACTCTGGTGAATCCGAGACATCGGTCGGTGCGCCTTGGCAGCAGATGTGACCATTCATGCAGATGACATGATCGGAAGAGCGCATCACGACGTGCAAGTCGTGGCTGACCATCAGCACCGCACAGCCAAGATCCGAGTGGACACCAGAGATCAACGCGTAGAAGTCCGAAATCCCGTGCTGATCCAGACCCTGTGTCGGTTCGTCCAGGATCAAAATCTCTGGCTCTGTCAGCACGGCCCGGGCAAGGAGTGCCCGTTGCAATTGCCCGCCGGATAGTTTCGAGACTTGAGCGTGTCGCTGATTGGACAGACCGACCATGCCCAAGACGTAATCCTGCTTGGACTTTGGTTGACGGTGCGGCAGGCACAGGAACCGTTCCACAGTGATCGGCAATGTCGTATCGAGCGATAGTCTTTGCGGAACGTATCCTATCTTCAGGCCTGGTCGGCGGACGACGCGGCCGGACGTCGGAGGCAATGCGCCAACGAGAAGACGTAGAAGCGTGGATTTGCCGGAACCGTTCGGTCCGACGATCGTCACTATCTCGTTGTGATTGATTGACATCGAAACGTCGCGCACGGCGTAGGTCGCGCCGAAACGAACGCTCGCGTCTTCTGCACTTATCAGTGTCATCCTGCGGCGTCCGTCCTGCAGGATGGGCAAAGGCCCTCGACCTCGATCGACGTGCGTTCGACGGCAAAGCCGACGTCTTCGGCCGCCGAGTCCAAAGGGGTGCTGTTCAAGGAAGCGTCGGTCTCTGCCACGCCTCGGCAATCCCGGCAGATGAGAAAGGCGGGAGCGTGACCCTCGCCCGGACGACTGCAGGCAACGAACGCGTTGATGCATTCGATCTTGTGTGCGAGCCCGTGCTCGACAAGAAAATCCAACGCCCTGTAGGCTGCTGGGGGGTGGGCATTCTCTCCCAATTCGGAGAGGCGGTTGAGAACTTCATATGCGCCGATGGCGCGATGCTCCTGGAGCAGGATCTCGAGAACGCGTCTGCGGGCCTGCGTCAGGCGGAGAGAGCGGGCTTCGCACAGCGCTTCTGCATCTGCGATGCCGCGGGCGATACACCCGCCATGTTCGTGGTCGACGAAGGCCAGTGATTGTTCTGTCATGCTCGTTCCGCCTCGCTGATTGGGACCTGCATAATTCGTCGCAGTTGCATTGGTACATGACATGAATGTTATATGGTAACAAATCTTCTTTCCAACGCTTTGGGATTACGAAATGCGCCTCCTTGCTTTTTTTGTTGCCACACTCTTGCCGCTTGCCGCAGCTGCGAACCCGCCGCGTGTCGTGACGGACATTGCTCCGGTGCACTCACTTGTTGCGTCGGTGATGCACGGTGTTGGGGTGCCGCAAATTATCCTTCCACCCGGGGCATCGCCGCACGGGTACGCTCTCAGACCGTCCGAAGCGCGCATGCTTGCTCAGGCCGATGTTGTCATTTGGGTGGGAGAGGACTTCACGCCCTGGCTTTCAACATCCATACAGTCCCTGGCAGCAAGTGCTCAACGTCTTTCCCTGTTGGACGTGAAAGGCACGGTTCTCCTTCAGTACCGTGGGGCAGATCATATCGATCAACGGGGCGATCACGATGATCACGCGCACGCCAGTGCAGAAACGAAACTGGCATCTGAAGAAAACCATAGTGAGCACAAGCATCACGACCACGAACCGAATTCGTCCGAGAACAAGGTCGGTGTGTCCGTCGGAGATCAGAATGACCATGGTCACCACAACCACTCGACCGAGGTTCACGCATGGTTGGATCCAGAGAATGCCAAGACATGGCTGGATGCGATCGCGTCGCTGCTAAGTGAACTGGATCCGGAGAACCGCATCGCTTACGAGGCTAATGCTCTGATGGCGAAGGAAGAGATCGACGAAACGTCGTCCAGACTGCGCGGCGTTCTCGATCCCCTGCGTCAGAAACGGTTTATCGTTTTGCACGATGCATACCACTATTTCGAAAGCCGGTTTGGTGTGCAGTCGGTCACTGCCATACTACCAAATGATGGTGCGGCGGCGAGTGCGAGCCACGTCCGGTCAATTTCAAGACTGCTTGCCGAGGGCGATGTTTCTTGCGTTTTTGTTGAGCCTCAGATGCCGGCGGAGCTGGCGGAGACGCTATCCGATGAACATGGTATCCAAACGGGGACGTTGGACCCGCTGGGGGATACGTTGGATCGCGGTCCGGGCCTCTATCGGCAGTTGCTGCTCAATTTGGGCCTTGGGTTGCGGGGTTGCCTGACCGAGCCGCTTTAGCGGCGTCTTGCTGCATCGCTCAGCCGAGACAGGAGGCAGGCACGGCTTCGTCTATGCATCGGTCAGAGACGGATTGCAGCGTCGGACGGTCAGGTTCCGACCGGCATCCGTTTGGACGGAACATCGTGCTCAACCAACGCCCGCACTCACGAGGTGACTTGTGGTTTCCTTGAAGTCAGTTGGCTTCCAGTTCCGTAAGAACCGGTCAAACTCATTGGCTCTCATGGGCTTAGCAATGAAGTAGCCTTGGAGAATATCGCACGACATCTGCCGCAGCAGTTCGGCTTCGCGCGCGTTTTCCACACCTTCCGCCACAACCCGAACATTGAGAGAGCGGCAAATGTCCACGATAGAACGGACGAGGTTCAGTCGTGCATCGTCCAGCGTCATGGCGGCGATCAATTGCCGGTCAATCTTGATCGCGTCCGGGCCGAGCTTCACCAAGCTGATCAGAGAAGCATGCCCGCTGCCGAAATCATCGAGCTCGACGTCTATGCCCATTTCTTTGAGCATGTCGATGTTCCAACTGATGGTTTCATCAACGTCGTCAAGGAAGACGGATTCCAGTAGCTCGAATGAGATCATGCCCTTTGGCAGATCCATTTCTTGCAGACTCGAGATAAGCTTGTCGTCCTTCAGGCGCTTGGAGGAGACATTTACGGAAAGCCGTGGCACGACAAGGCCAGCGCGCGCCCAATCCTGCATGGCGACAACTGCCTTTTCCAGAATCATGCGGTCGATCGTTGCGACGACGCTCAGGTCCTCGGCAATTGTCAGAAACGTATCCGGTGTGCGCACCCCACGGCCGCTGCTCTCCCATCTCGCGAGCGCTTCGACACCGATGATCTCGTATGTCTGCGCGCAAACCTGAGGTTGGAACCAGGGCGTGAACTCCGACCGGCTCAAACCCGCGAGAATTCCGTCCGAAATGGCCTTGTAGTCGAGCGCCTCTTGCTGCGACTCGTCGGAGAAGAACGTGTAGCATCCGCGACCGCGGTTCTTGGCCCGATAAAGCGCGACATCGGCATTTACCAGCAAGCCCTTCGGATCGATCTGTTGACCGCGCATTGTTGCGATCCCAACAGAGGCGCCGAACCAGCATTCACGCCCTTCGAACGTCAGCGGTTGACTGAACTCGTCAATCAAACGCGCGGCCAGGCTGCCCAGCATCTCGTCTCCACCGTGCCCGGTACTGATCACGACGAACTCATCGCCGCCGACCCGTGCAACGAAGTCATCTTGCGGCACGTTCTCTGCCAGCACGCTGGCGACGTGCCTGAGAACTGCATCGCCCGCGGCGTGACCCAGGGTGTCATTGATCTGTTTGAACCGGTCGAGATCGATGTGAAGCGCGCCCAGCCAGCCGCCGTCGACGCTGCATTGCTGTGCCAGATCGGCGAGTTTCGTGTCCAGAAAGCGCCTGTTGGCGATGCCCGTAAGGGGGTCATGCATGGCGCGATGTTCGATTTCGCGCTGGACGGTCTGCATCTCGGCGTTGTGGCTTTCCAGTTGCGCGTTGGCTTCCTTGAGCCGTCCCATCGCATCGGACTTGGCCTTGTTTGCGACGTTGAGTTTCCGGTTGGCCGCGAGCAGCTCTTCCTTGGCTTTCTGGAAATCTGTCAGGTCTCGACCAACCCCGCGATATCCCTCGAAATCTCCATTCTCGTCGAAAAACGGCTTACCGCTTGATGAGATGTACTGCCGGATGCCATCCGGCCCTGCTCGCCAGAAGCGGAAGTCCTTGAAAGGCTGGTGCGTATCAAGCCAGGCAAGATGCATTTCCATCTCGAGCGACAGTTCTTTGTCCGCCATCAGTTCCCTGCGGGTCTTGCCGATGTGAAACTGCGCGGGAACCCCGGTGACCTCTTCGACTTGTTGTGACATGTACGTAAAGCGCAGATCGCGATCCATCTCCCAGACCCAGTCGGTCGAGACTTCGATGAAGTCAGCCTGCCGATCCTGAAGCGCTCGCATCTTCGCGTCCACTTCACACCGATCGGTGACGTCCTGGAAAACACCGAATACGGCGTTGACCTCTCCATCCGCGCCAAGCTCGCATGCACCTTCGGATCGAACGAATCTGATCTCGCCGTCGAACAGGACGAGTCGAGACTGGAAGTCGAACGAGGATCGTTTTTCGATTGCCGCGGTCAGCGTTTCCTCGACCATCGCCCGTTCTTCCGGATGATAGAACGCGATTGCTCTTGCGAGTTGAACAGGTTCGGAACTCGGCTCGAGCCCGTGGATCCGGAACGTCTGTGGCGACCACTCGACGGTTTCGGTCCCCACAGTCCAATACCAGTGGCCGATATCTCCCATATGCTCCGCCATCTCGTACTGGCGCAGCTTTCGCTTCATGCTTGCGATTGAATTGTCCGAGGTTCGATCACTCATCCGCAGGTGCTATCCAACACAACTATAATCTCCCGAAAAATGACCGGAAACTCATAAGCATTGGTTAGCTCTCGTGGATATCTTACCCGAAATTAGCCATGGCTTTGGCGGTTGCGCCGTCCTCGACCCTTATCGGATCCAGGATGAGATGATGCCCAAGTCGCGCATCGGGTCGTATCGGGCCGTGCTTTGCGACATGGGCAGAGGTTGCCTCGTACACTTCAAGCGCGATCCAATCCGAAGTCATTTCCAAGATGACGCGAGGGATCTGGTGAGGGCATGTGTTGGATCCACCGCTGCCCAGTCCTCAACACTCGTGTGAGCTGGATCTCGGTGCGTGTGCCAAAGGATCGATCGGCCACGCGTCCGAAACGATGATCTCGTCGCCGGGAAACGCGCAATTAGAAACGCCGACAGATCAGGTGTTCGCGCGCGTACGCAGCGCAAGACTTGTTTCTGCCCGCCAGCACGTTCGACGTCTGGCGGGCAGATCGTTTCAGGCCGGGAACTTGCCCGTCTGGATCGACAGGCTTTGCTCGGATCCTTTCCGCAGGAACCGGATATTCGTTTGCGTGCCCGGATCGGTGTCGGCGACAGAACGTGTCAGATCGCGCACCGTATTGATCGACTGAGAACCGAAGCCCAGGATCACATCTCCACGACGCAATCCAGCGCGCTCAGCTGGCCCACCGTCGACAACGTCTGCAATCAGCGCGCCTTCTGCTGCGTCGAGGCCGATCGCGGCGGCGATTTCCTCGGTCACAGGTTGGATCGATACACCCAGCCATCCACGTTCGACCGATCCGTTCTCGATTAGGTCAGCGACAACCTCTTGCGCCTGGTTCGATGGAATAGCGAAGCCGATTCCAACGCTCCCGCCCGAAGGAGAGAAGATCGCAGTGTTGACGCCGATGACATTGCCTTGCTGATCGAACAGCGGACCGCCCGAGTTGCCGCGATTGATCGATGTGTCGACTTGAAGAAAGTCGTCATAGGGGCCCGAGCGGATGTCGCGACCGCGCGCTGATACGATCCCCGCTGTCACGGTGCCACCCAAGCCGAATGGATTGCCAATGGCGATCGCCCAGTCACCGACCTCTACGTTGTCCGAGTTGCCCCAGGGCACGGTCGGCAGCGTGCCTCTGGCCTCGACCCGAAGCACGGCCAGATCTGTCTTCGCATCGGTTCCGATCAAGGTCGCGTTAAGCTCCTCACCGTCCGACAAGACGACTGTTATCTCGCTGGAGCCTTCAACGACGTGGTTGTTGGTCACAATCGTGCCGTTGCTATCAATGACGAAGCCAGAGCCCAGCCCCTGCGGGCGCCGGTTGCGCTGTTGAGGTTCGCCGGGGAAATTCCGTCCAAAGAAGCGTTCCATGAACTCGCGCATTTGCGGATCAATCTCGGAATTTGCGCGTGCGGTGCCGGTTGTCTTGATCGTCACGACCGCAGGGCGTGTCGCTTTGACCAGCGGAGCGAACGACGGAAGCACCGCTGCTGGGACGGCAGCAGTTGCCGGTTGCGATGTCGTTGCGTGATAGGCCAAGGGGACCGCGACGGCGAGCGCACCGGAGAGCAGGATTGCCTTACCAATCGAAGTGAGTTTCATGTGTGTCTCCAAGAATTCAGTCACGTACGAGCCCATGGATTTGGGCTTGCACCTGCTGCTTTAAAGGGGCGGCGCTGGCGGCTCCGGCGATGGTCTCACGGGTTTGTTACGAATTGTAACATGCACGATCGACGGCATGCTGGACAATGGCGCACTGCCATGTTCACGTTAGGTTCCAACAAGGAGATTGCGATGACCCTGACATCCTTCGATGATCTCTTCGAGCAGGCGTCGGCCCGCAAAGGTGGCGTTGATGCATTTCAAGCAACGATGCCTGACCTGAAGACGGTCGACGAGTTGCGGGCGATCCCGGACGACCGCTGGCTATCGACCTTTAGCAAGGGCGTGTTCTCGACTGGGCTGAACTGGAAAGTCGTCAGCAACAAGTGGCCCGGGATCGAGGAGGCACTGTGGAGTTTCGACGTCCCGCGATGCGCCATGATGTCGGACGAGGACCTTGATGGGCTTCTCAAGGATACGCGCGTCATTCGTCACGCAGCGAAGCTTTTGTCCGTGCGTGACAATGCGATCTTCTTCACCGACCTCGCGAAGGAACATGGCAGTGCAGCAAGTTTTTTCGCAGAATGGCCGTCAGACGATTTTATCGGGCTGATTGCGGTGATGAAGAAACGCGGAACGAGGATCGGCGGAAACACCGGGATGTACGCCCTCAGATTCATGGGCAAGGACGGTTTCGTGCTGGGTGGCGACGTCGTCAAAGCTTTGATCAGAGAGGGTGTTGTGACCAAGAACCCGAGTTCCCAGCGGGACCTTCGCGCTACGCAAGATGCGTTCAATACCTGGCGCGCCGAGTCGGGCCGCCCGCTAGCAGATATCAGCAGGACCCTTGCGTGCACTGTCGAGTAGTTCGCTGGGCTTTTGTATCTGGTGCATTTTTGTCAATTATTGGCGCCTCAGAATTTGCTAGCGTGACATCAGCAGTCCATTGGTGCGGGGGTTGCGAAATTCTTTAAAGTATCGATGGATTTATTGGCAATATGAACATCTTCGCAAAAATTCGCTTGTGTATGGGTGTCGTGGTCGCCACATGATATTGTATAGTCAACAGTCATTGGAGGTCTGCACGTGATCGAGGGAATCCCGGTATTCAGCGTCGCTGTTGCGGTGCTCGTTTTGTTCGTCCTTATTGTCATCTTCCGCGCTGTTCGGACAGTTTCTCAGGGCGAAGAATGGACGGTGGAACGGTTCGGGCGCTACACGAGGACGTTAACTCCTGGCCTGCACTTTCTGGTTCCTCTGATCGAGACCGTCGGCAACCAGATCAACATGATGGAAACTGTTTTGGACATCGCCGGGCAGGAGGTAATCACCAAGGACAACGCCATGGTGCATGCCGATGCGGTGGCGTTTTACCAGGTCGTAGATGCGAGCCAGGCGGCTTACGAGGTGCGTAACTTGGAATTGGCGCTGCAAAACCTAGCGATGACCAACATCCGCGCCGTGATCGGCTCGATGGATCTGGACGAAACGCTGTCCAACCGGGACTCTATCAACGCGCGCCTGTTATCGGTCATTGACGAGGCTGCACAGCCCTGGGGGGTCAAGGTGACCCGGGTTGAGATCAAGGAGCTGGCTCCGCCGGCCGACATCACCGAGGCCATGGGGCGCCAGATGAAGGCCGAACGCGAAAAGCGCGCGGAGATACTGACTGCGGAAGGCGAAAAACAGGCCGCGATCCTTAAAGCGGAAGGCGTACGGGAAAGCCAGATCCGTGAGGCAGAGGGCCGCCGCGAGGCTGCATTCCTGGATGCTGAGGCGCGCGAGCGGGAAGCCGAGGCCGAAGCAAAGGCGACAGCGATGGTCAGTCAGGCGATCTCGGATGGCGATGTGCAGGCGATCAACTATTTTGTCGCGCAGGAGTACGTAAAAAGCCTGCGTGACATTGCGGCATCGCCCAACTCCAAGACCGTGCTCGTTCCATTGGAGGCGGCGGGACTTGCCGGTGCTGTCGCGGGCGTGGCCGAACTCACGAAGCAGATTGGTGGAAAGCAGGGCTAGGCCATGTTGGACCTGTTCGGATTCCTGACTGGCATCTCTCCCTGGTGGTGGGTGGCGCTCGCGCTGGCGCTTGGAATTGTCGAGGTGCTGACTTTCAGCTTTTTCCTGATCTGGCCCGGTCTTGCGGCACTTGCCGTAGGCATCCTGATGTGGATCGACCCAGACCTCTCGGGGACATCTCAGGCGCTTTGGTTTGCAATCCTGTCCGTCGCGTTCACGATCGCCGGACGCCAGCTTGTCTTCCTGCGGAAGCCAACGAGCGAACGATCGGGCCTGAATCGGAGAAGCGCGGCATTGATCGGGCGCAAGGTTGTCGTTGTCGACGGTTTCGATAATGGGACGCTTGGCACCGTCACGGTCGATGGTTTGAGATGGCGCGCGCGGATGGCAGATAACGTTGCCGATCCCGCGCCCGGGGAACTTCTGCACGTGACGGATGCGGATGGCATGACTCTTCTTCTGACGAAGGAGGCGAATAGTTCACAATCGTCGGCAGACCGACTTAGAGCTTAGGCTCCGGCGGGACACAGCGCATCGTACGCGCTGACGCCTGCAACGCGAGCCTCACCCGATTGCCGTGAGTTCTTCCGATGAGGCTTGGTGCAGACCATCGATTTTGCTTTCGATAGATGGCGAGAGCACAGAGGACCCAAATGCAACCATACGGTTTGAAATCTACCCAAGGCGCTTCGGATTCCGTGCGCGCCATACAAATCTGTCCAGAAATCAAACAGTTTGAACGCCGATTTGATTAGGACGCGCGGGCGCGCGTGCCTTAGATTGCGGCACGGACCGAGGTGGGGCTCGGCGGGAGAGCGCGAATGCGGGTTGGCGCGTTACCATTGCAATCGCTCGGGATACTGTGCGTTTCGATCGCAGCAGTTCTCACTTCATATGCTTACGAGGCGCCCGCGCAGTCGAACGACGCGTGTGGGACGTTCTACCGAGTTCAAGCGGGGGACACCCTGCGCGGGATCACGCTCAAAACCTACCGGCACGACCGTTACCGAGAGCTTTTCCGCGCCAACGATGACATCATTTCGAACCCGGCGCGGATCGAAGTTGGGCAACTGATCTTCTTGCCATGTGCCGGATCAGAGATCCAAAATCGAACTGATGCACTCGCCGCTGCGGGTCGGACGCCGACTGACCAGGATCAACTTGGAACGCGCCGGGCGGAGCGGGCAGCTAGGGAAAAAGCCCGAGCGCCGCAAGCGCCGAGTGAGGCACAATCGTCGGAAGCCTCTGATCAGACTGCCTCATTGCCGAAGCCATCTACCAGCCGCGGCCTTCCTCGTAATCAGAGTTTGCCTGAAGCCGACGCCTTGCGGTCAGATGCTCCAGATCCATCAGCTTCTGAGCCGACGACCCGAGGCTCTGCCATCGACACGCCACCGGGTTTGCCGGAGAGGTTGGTCGTTCTGAGTGCCAAGGGACTTGAACCTTTGGCTGGACCGGACTTGCCGGACGGTGGGCTCATCGGGGCGTTGGTCCGCGCGTCCGTCTCCGAAAAAGACCGCGCGATCGGAGTTAATCTGGCTTTCGTGAACGACCGGCGCGCGCATTTGGATGTCCTCCTTCCGATGGGACAGTTCGCGATGTCATATCCTTGGCTGGCGCCGGACTGCACAGAAGAGTTTCCGCCGGGCAGCATGTCTGAAGAAGTCTGCGGGGCTTTTCTGTTCTCCGTACCGATCTTCCAGATCGAGATGCGTATCTTCGTCCGGGCCGAAGGTCCGTTGCGTGACAGCAAGAAGGCGGCTGATTGGAAAGGTAAGATCCTATGTCGACCGGGAGGGTTCGTGGCTGTGGACCTGGAACGACGTTTTGACCTGAGAAGGATCGTTTCCGAAGCGGACGCTGATGCGTGTTGGATTCAAGTGCGCGAGGGGCGCGCCGATGGCGTCTCGATACCTGCGCCGCTTGTGTATTCCGCGCCGGTACCGGACGGGTTTGTCGAGATAGAAGATCTACGCAGCTATGAGCCCATTCATGCTGTTCTACACAAGGCATACCCCGGGTCAGAGAGCGTTCTGGAACTGCTGAACAGCGGATTGCGCGAGCTTCAACAGTCAGGTGCCTGGTTCGAACTCGTGTCGGCGTATCTAAGTGAATTCAACTTGGACAAGTCTGCTCGAACTACGGGCGATTATCCAAAACGCTCGCAATAGTCCGCAACGGCAGGACCAGCTTCAGGGAATCACGCTGCTCAACGTGCTCCGAAGCCGGTCATCATCACTCTGATTGTGCGCCAGAAGATCCACGCATCCGTCCGGAATCCGGCCGTGTCGATGTACTTCAGATCCTGTCGGGTCTTGATCGTCGTCGCATCGAGCCCCTCGGCATATCCGTTCGCAACCTGCGCCAGCCCGGTTATTCCTGGACGCATCGCATGGCGACGGCGATATCCTGGAATTGTCTCTGAGTAATGAATTGCATGGTTCCAGTAGTCAGGTCGCGGACCAATCACGCTCATCTCGCCAAGCAAAACGTTGATGAACTGAGGGAACTCATCCAGCCGCGACCGGCGCAGGAACAGCCCAAGCTTCGTGATCCTCTCGGTCTCGAGTGGATCATTGGGCCCGCGCGCAATTTCCGGAGCCATCTTCATCGTCCGGAACTTGAAGGCGCGAAACGGCTTGCAGCGGCGTCCCATCCTGATCTGTGCAAAAATCAATGGTCCGCGGTTCCAGAATGGATTGAGCGCCAGGAGAATAAGCCCGATCAATGCAATTGCGGGAAGCGCGGCTATTGCGACTACAATGTCGAAAACGCGCTTCGCGCCAAGGTAGCCTTTCGGCATTGCCTTACGCCGCCGCGTCGCTTCATCGTGAAGCTCTTCCGGCAGAAGATGTACATTGCCGTCCATACCGACCTGGTCCGCCATATAAAGGCACTATGCCTAGCAAAAATCGTCTACGTTAAAGAACGATGAACCTGACGTTCACCACACCGCAATGCATACTATGCTGCACCGCATCCCAATCACCCGCATCTCCCGTATCGCCCGAGCGACAATACGTCAAGTTTTCCAGAGATTTGAGTAAAATCTTGCCATTAATCCAGTTAGAAAACCAAAGGTTGAGCTGCGCTGCAGCAGTAGGGGCTTAGAGTGTAATCGTTCACATGAGATTGTCATCTTAAGACCACGTATATGACAAGCTTGCAAATTCCGTTGCTGACATGCATCAGGTCGCCCATCATGTCGCGTGCGCGCGATTCGTGCACGGCATCGGCGCGTGCACCAGGGCCGGTTTTGCAACGGCCTGGATGTAAGACTATATCCCCGGCACATCTGGCGGGAGAGGCCCATTGCTTGGTGAATTTCTGAACAGTCGGCTCTTTCGAAGAAGTGCGCCGGAGCTGCCACCGATTGAAGCGGAAAGCCCGATCTACGTGATCGGCGACGTGCATGGCCGCGACGATGTCCTTGTTCCTCTTGTAGACCAGATTATGCAGGACGCCGCTTCTCAGCCATCAACCGGAGCGCCTCCGCAGTTGGTTTTCGTTGGCGACATGGTCGATCGTGGTCCGGGAACTCGGGGCGTGATCGAGTTTCTCATGGCTGTGCAGGATTGGCCGGAACTGGAAACACATTTCCTTGTCGGCAACCACGAACTGATGATGCTGCAGTTTATCAATGACCCGGTCATGGGGCGACGCTGGCTTAGGTACGGCGGGTACGAGACTGTGCAGAGCTATGACATCGGTCGCGTCGGCGACCTGAGCGATGAGCACGAACTGCGCCGTGTTGCAGAGGCATTCCAACTGGCACTCGGGCCGCATCTTGCCTTCGTCGAGGACTTGAAGCCGTGGCACCTGAACGGCAATTTACTGATCACACACGCCGGAGCGGATCCGGGCCTTTCGCCAGCGCAGCAGACGATTGATGCGCTCGTTTGGGGTGTTCCGTCGTTCTATCAACGTGCGCGCACAGACGGGTTGTGGGTCGTCCATGGGCACACGATTGTCGAACAGCCGCTGGTCCGCGATGGTCGGATCTCAGTTGACACTGGCGCATATCAGAGCGGCACGCTGACAGCACTCAAGGTCTATGGCACCGAAGTGAGCTTCCTGTCCGAGACCGGGCCCGCCGTGCCTGAATTCGACGATTACCTAGACTAAGTCTGAGTATGTCGCTGGGGTTGCCCCCCAGCGACCGCGCTTTGGTAATAGGAAACTAGCGCCAACTCACACTAGAAGCCGGACGCAGCATTCGCGAGGCTTGTGAAGAGCGTTGGCAAGGTTTGGCTCAGCGCGCGGTTCCAGGCCGTGATCGGTTGCTCCGCAACGAACACAATGTCGCCGGCATGGATCTCGAAGACGTCGGCCAACGCCAGATTTGCCGCGTTCTCGGCGTCCAGATGATAGGCTGAAACCGATCCGAATTCGGCAGGGTTCTTTGCGCGCCGCAGGACGTAGATTTCGCTGTAATCCGCAAAATTTATGTTCAACCCTCGCTCGCTGAAGAGAACGTCAGCAAGGTTGGACTTGGTCTCGAAGGGAAGCTCAACGCGTTTTGGCAGAACCACCTCGCCAGCCAAATACGCATAGTCGCGCTTTACGGCACCAAGCTCGAGGCGGTCCTTGAACAATGAGCGCTCGCTCGCGATTCTGGCATCTGCCAGGGACTGCCGCTCGGTCTCGAGTTGCGCACGCGCGGTTGCCGTTTGAATCCTGAGGTTGACCTGCGACTGCTGCTGCTGTCGCAGTTGCAATTGCTCCAGGAAGCTGTTTCGCGCGCGCTCTTCGTTGAAGTCCGAGCCGACATAGATGCTGTCACCGTCCCGCAGAACGATCTGACGCACGGCTGGATCATTCACGAAACGGCGAGAGCTGATCTGGAAGGTACGGCCCGACCGGAACAATTGGATCTTTGCAACATCGGTATCAATGCCCGCAAGACCGCCGGCCGCGTTAACGGCTTCATGCAGATACAGGGGCTTTAACGTGATCGGCACCAGGGTTGGCTGGCGAACCTGTCCACCCACCGACACCCGCTGAGAGTTGAACTCGGCGATCTCAAGAGAGAACGACGGATCAATGCCAGAGCTTACAAGTGTCTGAAAGATTTCGGCTTCGGCGTCTTGCAAGGTCAATCCGGCGACACGGACGCGGCCGGCATCCGGTATTGCAATCGCGCCGTCATCCTGAACGACGAAGCCCTGACGCTTCGATTGTGCGGAAATCAGACCAGGTAATGCGTCCAGTGTGGCCGTTGTTCCGTTGACCGAAAGCAGCAGGACATCTGCGATACCGATCATGTAGGGTCGCGGTGGCTCGATCGGCGGCAGATTGTCCGGCACAAAACCGGGTCGTGCGCCCGCCTGGGTGGGGACCGTCGGCAATGGCCCGAAATCCGGGATACTGATCCCCTTACTCGCCACGATGCGTTGCGCGGCATCGGGCTGAAAGCCGAGCGGTAGCCTTGCTGGAACATAAGGGGTGAGGTTTGCCGCCACGGCACTCTCGTAGGTCAGCGGAATGATCTCGACATTCAAATCGGACCCGTTGTCGCCAAATGCCGATCCGTCCGACACGCTCGGTGACGTGTAGACGATACCGCACGCTGAAAGACCCGATAACGCGAGCGCTCCGACCCCCAGAGCCTTTGCAAGCCGTCCTAGCTTCATCTCTGCTCTCCCCAAGAGCTTTCGCTTTCAAAAGATACAGGCAATTATCATGGTTACGCCGAAACGTTAAGGCGCAAACTCACGTCATTCCTGTACCTTCTTTTCCTCGAAGTTTAGGCTTTGCACGGAATCATTGAGAGTGCCACCCCCATGCACGGACACCTTCCATCGACCGGAGCGTCGGTTCGCGGTTATCTCTCACCGAACCATACGGACCGGCGCGGTGTCGACCGCCCGGATATGGTCGTGCTCCACTACACCGGCATGCAGAGCGCGATCGCTGCGATCAACCGGCTTTGCGATCCCGCGGCGGAGGTCAGTGCTCATTATGTGATTGACGTTGACGGAACAGTCTTCGCGTTGGTCGACGAGAACCGGCGAGCTTGGCATGCCGGCCGTTCCCGGTGGGGGGACGTGACAGACGTCAATTCGCACTCCATCGGCATCGAGATCGTTAATCCGGGTCACGGAGCGGGATATCCGCCTTTTCCGGAGCAACAGATGACGTCTGTTGAAAACGTGCTCCGAGAGATCATCGAACGGTGGTCGATCCCGCCTTGGCGGGTGGTTGGTCATGCTTGCGTGGCGCCTGGACGCAAGATCGATCCGGGTGAAAAATTCGACTGGCGTAGGCTGGCGATGCAGGGTCTGGCTGTTTGGCTTGATCCCGCTATCGATGATGACGCGCCTGGAGACAGTGCGGCGTTCCGAAATGCCGCCGCATCGATCGGATACTATGTTCCGGATTCGCAAGGTTGGACAGAAGATTTGCTGGATGTTTGGTCTGCGTTTGCGATGCGGTTTCTGCCAGGGCATGCGAAATGTGTCCCTTCTGCATCGGGGGTCGCCCACGCGGAGAAGCTTGCGCTTCGCTGGCCAGCCGTTGACCCACACATCGCGAAGCTCTAAGTCGATTGAGCGGATGGCTGGATGGTCGCGGCACCCTCGCGGTGTCGAGGAAAGTCCGGGCTCCACGGAGATACGGTGCCGGGTAATGCCCGGCGGGGGTAACCCTAGGGAAAGCGCCACAGAGAACAAACCGCCCCACAGGCTGGGGTCAGGGTGAAACGGCGAGGTAAGAGCTCACCGCGGGACCGGTAACGGGACCGGCATGGCAAGCCCCACCGGGAGCAAGGTCATATAGGGGGACCGCAGGGCTGCGGCCCGGGGCGCTCCGGCCCGGTCCCCGGGTAGACTGCACGAGGCTACGGGTAACCGTGGTCCCAGATGAATGGCCATCCCTGAGAGATCAGGACAGAACCCGGCTTACAGGCCATCCGCACATACCGCATACAGATTGTAACAAATGCGACTTTGGTCGCTTTAAAATTGTGGGACAATTTTCCTCTCGAGTGAATTACAAACGGAGGAAAGGAAAGTGTTCAGACTCAATATTCAGAAAGAATCTCACACCGATAATCTGTCTGCAGAGAATGTCGATGAAAAGCGCGGTACGTTCGAGCGATCAATTTTGATCGCCGCGACGCTGTCTACGGCTTTTCTGATGTCATACACGCCACTTGCGGCGAAGCAGGTTCAACTTGATCCGGTTGGTTCGCAGACAACGACCGTCGCCGATCCGATCCCATCTGTGACGATATCAGCTACACCATCGTCCTCGGCGCCTGGAACGGCGACGATTTCTGGGACGGTGTTTTACAACGACCGGCGCAAACACGGGCTGTTCGAGAGCCGCCGCACCCCGGACGGAGCGCCAGGAGAACGGTGTGACCCCAACGGCGTGCGTGACGATGGCCGGGCTTGCTCGGTCAACTGGCTGGGGGCGCAATACATGGTGGTCGACGTTATCGAGATCGATAAGGGATACTTCGCGCCAACCGCGTGGAACTGCAAGAAAGAGAAGGTGATCGCCAGCGTCGCGGTAAACAATGCGGGCAAGTTCTCTGTCACGATTCCGACCACGGATGACTGCAAATCCGACAGCCTGAAGAAGACGACGATCAAGCTGAGCGTCCGCATGCGGTTCTGCGGTGACTGGTGCTTCTCGATGCGTGACGCGAAGGGCAGTGTGTATTCGTTGTACCACCCTGGCGCGTCGGAAAAGAACCGGTTGAAAGTGAATTCCGGCGACGTGGTTGACGTGGGGCGCATGAACTTCAACCCCGCGGGCCAGAACTCGGCCAATGCGACGGATCTGACGATCGCTGCGAACTACTACGCCGCGCTGGTGGACTCGGTCCTGACGCTGCACCGCGACAATGAGATGCCGTTCTACAAGGACGAGTTTGGCGAGGTCGAATTCACCTATCCATCCACGAAATCCAGCACGGCGACGGCGCGCGCCCCGGATGAGGTCGCAATTTCGACGTTCGAGTCCCGCGATGTGCAGAACGTCGGAGGCATCAACATTCAGGTTCCGAAGTGGGTCAGCGGTCTGACCGCGACTCATGAATACGGTCATATCCTGATGCAACGCGCTTGGGATGGGGGATACGGCTACAAGGGCGTCGGCATCTCTGGCGGCGACAGCGGTCCGGCAAACGAACCCGCACGCCAGATCGCGTTCAAGGAGGCCTGGGCTGCGTTCATCGAGCACGCAGTTTATCCGGAGACCTTTGGCTGTGGCCTGTCGCGCTATGACGACAATTCCAGAACGCCTGCGAGCGGACCGTTGGGCGAAGGCGCGACTTGGCGGCTGAACGTCTGGAAAGCGCTCTGCGACTGGTACGACGACCGGGATGACGACGATACGACGCTCTCGGGCAGTGGCGACGACTTTGCGGCGTCGACGTTGTATTCCATGTGGTACAATATGCGCCGGATGTACGTCGATGCCGACAAGTATGGCGGCCAGTTCAAGAGCCCCGGACTCTGGTTCTGTGACTGGGTCGATTACTATCTCGCGGTTCGTAAATCAGTCGCTGCCGTTGGCGCTACGAGCCATAACAATTACGAGGCGAAGATCCAGAACCTGATCTACAACAATAACATTGGGTGCTTCATGCCTCGGCCGAGCTGAGACGCACGAGTTCCCGAGGCATCTGGGACGGCCACGTGGCCGTCCCAAAGATTGCAGGCCTATCAGCCCGGTTCGGTTGTGTAGTCCTCATCCGAGACCGGGTCTTCCCATTTGATGTGCTTGCCATCGAGCGCTTCCTGAAAAGCGATGTGGCACATCATCTGGTTGGGTGCAGCGCCATGCCAGTGCCGCTCACCCGGCGGGATCCAGATTGTGTCGCCAGCCTTGATCGCCACGACCTTCTGACCTTCGGTCTGATACCGGCCTTGCCCTGAAACGACATACAGCGTCTGTCCCAGAGGATGCGTGTGCCAGTTTGTGCGCCCGCCGGGAAGGAAGGTCACTCGGACCGCGCGGATGCGCGCGGGTTCTGGCGCCTCGACAATCGGATCCTGAAGAACTGTGCCGACGAAGTACTCTGCCGGGCCGTACTTGGTCGGTCGGTCGCCATTCTTGAAGTGCTCCACTTTCGCCCCCTGAGCTGCCAATGAGCACCGATTCGTGCCCGCTTACGTTCAATCTGACGTGATTTTCTCGCTCAGCAAGGTGCTCCGACAGTCATCATATTGGCGTTGCTTGCGCCTTGGTCACATTGGGGCACAACATGTAGTGTAGGGAGCAGAAAAAACCCTAAGTGGTGTAGATTGGTGTTGAGTGGGGTGAATTGGAAGTATATAAGATGACCACGGACACCCGGCGGTTCAGACAAAAAAAATGAGCAGGTTCATACAGGCTCGCCGGGTGCCCCAGAAGAAACACAAAGACGGCGCGAGGCACGAAGCGGCACCACACACCAAGTCCGAAAAACAGGACGGGCCGCGGACTTCTCCGAGGGACGGCGGGCGGATCGGGACCAGAATGCCCGGTCCGCCCGTTCCTCGTTTTGGCCCTGCGCTAGGGCGGTAGTCGAAAGGGCGTTGCGGGCCGTGCTGAAGCATTTCACAGGCACCCACGACCACAAGGTGGACGACAAGGGGCGCGTCAGCTTGCCGACGGAGTTTCGGCGGGTGCTGGATGCGGTTGGATCGTCCGGTGCGCTTTACATCGTGCCGCAGCTCGACAGCCAGAAAAGCCATGTCGTCTTCACGACCGAGGCATACTCGAATTTGATCGAACGCCACAACGCGCGCGACTATCCATCTTATGGAGCACAACAGCGCATGGAATTGAAGCTGGTCACCCGCGCCAGTCAGATCCAGGTCGATGACAATGGACGGATCGTCATTGCGAAGCCGCTGCGCGAGATGATCGGGCTGACAAAAAACATTCGTTTCGTTGGCGTCGCATCGAGTTTCGAGATTTGGCAACCCGAGGCGCGCGACGACTTCGAGGCCGCTTTGCTGTCAGAACTCGATGAGGGCGAGGATCCCTTCATCGACAGGCGCGGGTTACACTGATGCTGGCCGTGGCGCACGATCCCGAAAAGGCCGCGCCGCACGTCCCGGTGCTTCTGGACGAGGTTTGCCGGGCGCTCTGCCCGCTTCGGGGTTCAATCGTGATCGACGGCACGTTTGGCGCAGGCGGATACACAAAGGCCTTTCTGAAGAAGAACGTGGCGCGCGTCATCGCTATTGATCGAGATCCGACCGCGCTCGCTGCGGCTGGGGACTGGGCGAGAGCAGAAGGCCGGTTGACCCTGGTCGAGGGCGCATTCAGTGCTTTGGACGAAGTGGCCGAACGCTACGCCGAGGGTCGGGTCGACGCTGTGGTGTTGGATATCGGCGTCTCTTCGATGCAACTCGATCAGGCACTGCGCGGATTTTCCTTCCAACGCGATGGTCCATTGGACATGCGCATGTCCACCAACGGGTTGACCGCAAGCGATTTGGTCAATGACTGCGAAGAGACTTTGATTGCCGATATCATCTTTCACTACGGAGAGGACCGGGCAGCGCGTCGTATTGCCAAGGCAATCGTGCGCGAACGCGCATCGACCCGGATCGAGACCACGCTGCAACTCGCGCAGATTATCACGGACGTCCTGCCGCGTCCGCGCCCCGGTCAGGCGCACCCTGCAACCCGCAGCTTTCAGGCCTTGCGCATCGCCGTGAACGATGAACTCGGAGAGCTAGTGCGTGCTCTCAATGCCGCTGAGAAAGTCCTGACGGCAGGGGGGCGCCTCGTGGTCGTAACCTTCCACTCGCTCGAAGATCGCATTGTCAAACGGTTCCTTCAGCAAGCCTCGGCAACATCTGCGGGCGGATCGCGCCACAGCCCGGGCAAGTCGCTGGCGCCACCGCGTTTCGAACGCCCGGACCGAGCGATCGAACCGTCTCAGGACGAGGTTTCGCGAAACCCGCGCGCCAGATCCGCACGCCTGCGCAGTGCGACCCGAACGACTGCGCCGTCTGTCGCGCCGGAAAAGCGCGCACTCGGGCTGCCGACGCTGCCACAACTCGACCGGTTTAGGAGTGCCGGCTGATGATGCGTCACGGATTGGCCTTGCTCGCTCTCACCATCATCGCCATTGCGGGGTGGGCGTACAGCGTAAACTACAACACGATGACGGCCTTCGACCGAGTGCGTGAATTGCGTGGTCAGATTGCCGAGGAGCGCGAAGCACTTCAGGTTCTGCGAGTCGAGTGGGCTTGGCTGAATGCGCCCGATCGGCTGCAGAGATTGACCGAACAGTTCGCATCCCAACTTCAACTGGTGCCTCTGGTTCCTGATGTGCTCAGTCACACCGCAATCGTGCCCTTCCCGGAAGACCCGGCCACGATCGTCGGGATTGCGCCCGTGATTGATCGGACCGGCCTGATTCCTGTGCCGGTCTCGCGCCCGGCGGCCTGGAGGGCGGAGTGACTGATTTCGCCGCCCCAAAGAACCTCAGAACGGGCGCCGGTCAGCGCGCGGATTGGCGGCTGATGCTGCTGATGGGGAGCTTTTGTCTGTGTTACGCAGCCGTCGTGCTCAATATGGGCCTGCTGGCGGCGACGGATCCAACAGAACCCGTGATCGGCGATTCTGCGAGCAAAGGGCGCCCGGTGCGCGGAGAGATCATCGACCGTGACGGTAATCTGCTGGCGGCGAACCTTCCGGCGTGGTCGCTTTACGCCCATCCGCACGTCATGAAAGATCCGATCAAGGTCGCCAATGCGCTTGACAGGATCTTTCCGGATATTGATCGGGAAACTCTGCTGAAGAAACTCACGGGCCAACGCCGCTTTGCTTGGATCAAACGCCCTGTGACGCCGCGCGAACGCCAATTGGTGCACGATCTGGGTTTCCCAGGCCTCCATTTTGGCAATCGCGAGATCCGGATCTATCCTGCGGGTCATTCGATGGCGCACATTGTCGGGTCGGTCCGTGCCGAACGCGAGGATGTCCGCTACACCGAACTCACCGGGTCTGCCGGTATCGAAAAGCACTTCGACGCCCGGTTGCGTGACCCTGAACTCGCAGGGCAACCGGTTCGGCTCGCGCTCGATCTGCCAGTACAACAGGCGGTGCGCGCCGTGCTCGAAGACGGGATGGAGCGCTTGACTGCCAAAGGGGCGTCAGCGGTGTTGATGAAGGTGAGAACCGGCGAAGTTGTATCCATGGTGTCGCTTCCCGACTTCGATCCGAACGCCAAGCCCGTTTTCTTTCGCGGCAAGGCCGAAGACAGCCCACGTTTTAACCGGGCGGCGCAAGGGCGCTACGAACTCGGGTCAACCTTTAAGGTTCTAACGGCGGCGATGGCGATCGAGGCTGGCGTCGTCAATGCCGAGACGATGATTCAAACACCGTCGCAGTTGAAGTATGGGCGTCACCGCATAGGCGAGTCGCATCGCATGCCCGCGCAGATGAGTGTCGAGAACATCGTGGTGAAGTCGTCAAACGTCGGTTCGGCGAAACTCGCCATGATGATCGGCACACGGCGGTTCAAAGAGTATCTTGAGCAGCTTGGCATGTTCGATCCATCGGGTCTCGAGCTGGCAGAATCCGCAAAGGCCAAACCGCTACTACCGCCCTACTGGACTGATCTGTCATCAATGACGATCTCGTTCGGTCATGGCCTCGCAGCCTCGCCAATTCATCTGGCCGCGGCTTATGCAACGTTGGCGAATGACGGTTTGCGCGTCAGGCCAACCCTTCTCTCCGGTCCTCAAGCACCTGGTGAGCGCGTGTTCTCAAAGGAAACGTCGCGGGAAATGCTGAGGATCATGCGTCAGGTCTCGGTGCGCGGCACGGCCCGTCGCGGCGATGTTCCAGGGTTCGACATTGGCGGCAAGACTGGAACGGCCGAAAAGATCGGCGCGCGGGGCGGGTATGACCGCAATCGGGTGATATCAACCTTCGCATCGGTCTTCCCGACATCTGATCCGGAGTATGTTCTGATCGTCTCGCTCGATGAGCCGACGGATCGTTCAGGGCGAAAACCGGTTCGCACGGCAGGGCGAACAGCTGTTCCCGTGGCGGCAGAGATCGTCCGGCGCGTGACGCCGCTCTTGGATATGCGCCCGCGCCTCGCGCCTGTGACAGAGGCGCCGCTGACGCTCAACACGGGAGCAGAGTAGCGCGGCATGTTGGAGGATTTAACACTCGCCGATCTTGGCCTTGAGAGGCTCGACCGCGCCGGTCCCAACGCAAACGGCGATGCGATCGTCACGGGAATCGCTGTCGACAGCCGGCAAGTGAAGGATGGGTTCGTCTTCGTTGCAATTCCCGGTCTCAAACTCGACGGCGCGGAATTCGCGCAATACGCTGTGCGTCAGGGTGCCTCTGCCGTCGTGATAACCCCGACGGGTCTCGAGAAAGCGAAGAAGGATATCGGAGATCTGCCGATCCCGTTCTTCCTGACCGATCAGCCGCGCCTCGAGCTCGCACAACTGGCAGCGCGATTCTACGGGCGTCAGCCAAAGACGATGATCGCGGTGACCGGCACGAACGGCAAAACCTCGGTCGCTGAATTTACCCGCCAGATCTGGCATAATCTCGGCCATCCGGCAGCTTCCTTTGGCACCACCGGCGTGATCGGGGAGGGGTTCGAAGACCCGCTCGACATGACCACACCGGAGCCGGTCACGCTGCACGCGCTCCTGGCCAGACTGGCGGACAAGGGCTGCACCCATGCGGCGATGGAGGCGTCCAGCCACGGCCTTGCGCAATACCGTATCGATGGGGTGAATTTTGCTGCTGCCGGACTGACGAACATAACCCGCGATCACATGGACTATCACTCGGATCAGGACGATTACGTCGGTGCCAAGCTACGCCTATTCCATAGTGTGCTGCCGCGTGATGGCGTGGCGGTCTTGAATAGCGACGACCCGGTCTTTCCGCTCGCCAGGATGTCGCTGGCTGGCAGACCGATGATCTCGGTCGGACGGTCCGGAGGGGCTACGCTGCGGCTCACCAAGACGCGTTTCCGCGCCGACGGGCAGGACATCTCGTTTGTCTGGAAGAACGAGGTCTATTCGGCGGCTCTCTCTTTGATTGGCGGTTTCCAGGCCGACAACGCTTTGCTCGCCGCCGGATTGGCCATCGCGACGGAGGAGCGCCCTGACGAAGTATTCGCAAGCTTGCCCAACCTCACAGGAGTTCGGGGACGGATGGAACTGGCGGGACGGCGCGCGACCGGAGCTTCGGTGTACGTTGACTACTCTCATACGCCCGACGCTCTGAAAACGGCGCTTTCGGCCCTGCGCCCTCACGTATCCGGGCGCCTTATAGTGGCTGGAGGAGCCGGCGGCGACCGGGATCCCGGTAAGCGTCCGCTGATGGGCCAGGCGATGCACCACGGCGCCGATGCCGTGATCGTCACAGATGACAACCCGCGCAGCGAGGATCCTGCCATGATCCGCGCCGCTGTCGTTCAAGGTGCGCCGGACGCCGACAATATTGGCGACCGGGCCGAGGCGATCCTGTCCGGTGTCGATGCCCTCCGATCGTCCGGCGACTGCTTGCTGATCGCCGGAAAGGGCCACGAACAGGGGCAGGAAATCGGCGGTACCACGATCCCGTTCGACGATGTAGAGCAAGCCCGCGCTGCCATCGCGGCGCTCGACGGACTGGACGAGGAGTAAGACATGGCAGTGCTCTGGACGGCAGAGGCCCTGGCCGAAGCGACCGGCGGTCGCGTCACGGGCGGCTGGGATGCAGTTCAGGGGCTTTCGATCGACACGCGCGAGCTTTCACCGGGCGATCTGTTTGTCGCGCTGAGAGGCATCACGCATGACGGCCATGTCTATGTGAAGCAGGCGCTTGAGGCGGGGGCTGCCGCTGCCCTGGTGAGCCATGTTCCCGATGGGTGCGCAAACGGGAACCTCCTGCTTGTCGATGATACCTTGAAAGCGCTTGAGGCCCTTGGGATCGCGGGACGCGCACGCACACACGCCAAGGTCGTTGGCGTCACGGGATCGGTTGGCAAGACATCGACCAAGGAGATGATCCGAACCATGCTGGCGCCGCACGGCCGGACCCATGCGGCGACACGCAGCTTCAACAACCATTGGGGGGTGCCACTGACGCTGGCGCGAATGCCCGCAGATACCGAGTTTGCCGTGATCGAAATCGGGATGAACCATTCCGGTGAGATTGCGCCTCTCAGCCGCATGGCGCGACCGCATATCGCGCTGATCACCACGGTCGAAGCGGTGCACCTGGAAGCCTTTGACTCCGTTGAGGGGATTGCGGATGCCAAGGCCGAGATCTTCGCAGGGCTCGAACCCGGTGGAATCGCGATCCTGAATGCGGACAATCCACACTTCGAGCGGCTCAAAGCCGCCGCAGGCAAAGTCGGCGCTACGATCGTAAGCTTCGGCCGCACCTCGGATCAAATCCGTCTGAAGGACGTACAGGTCAGTGGCGCTGTGACCACAGTCTCCTTGGCCGTCCATGGCACGCCCGCGCTGATCAAACTCGGTGCACCCGGCGCCCATTTCGCGATGAATGCGCTGGGTGCGCTCGCGTCTGTCGAGGCGGTTGGCGCCGACATCGCCCGGGCAGCGCTGGATCTGGGTGATTGGACGCCGCCTGATGGGCGCGGCAGCAGGGTACGCCTTGCCGTTCCGGACGGCGAAATCCTGTTGCTCGATGAAAGCTATAACGCGAATCCGGCGTCCGTCCGGGCGGCACTGGCGGTCTTGGCCGCAACCGAACCCGGGCAGGGTCGGCGCCGACCGGGCCGCCGCATCGCGTTTCTGGGCGATATGCTCGAGCTTGGCCCGAGCGAGACGTCTCTGCATCGGAGCCTTGCCGACCTCGACGCCGTCGCGCATATCGACACGTTTCACACCTGCGGACCGCGCATGAAGGCCCTGCACCAGGCACTGCCTGTGGATAAGCGGGGGGTATATTGCGCAGATAGCGTGCAACTCGCCGAGGCGGTCGAGAAGGTGGTTGACGCAGGTGATGTGTGCATGGTCAAGGGCTCGCTCGGCGCCTCGATGCGCCACGTGGTCTCGGCATTTAAAGCGCTCGGGACCCCGTTGCCCGACAACCGCCCGACCGCACACGAGGACGCTTGAATGCTGTACTATTTGCTGACCCCTCTCAGTGACGGCGGCGATGTTTTCAACCTGTTTCGCTACATCACCTTTCGGGCGGGCGGGGCTTTCTTCACGGCGTTGGTTTTCGCATTTCTTTTTGGGCGGCCTCTGATCAACAAGCTTCGCATGATGGGTGGCGCTCAGCCGATCTACGAGGATGCGCCAGAGACTCACCAGAGCAAGGCGGGGACGCCGACGATGGGGGGCGTTCTGATCCTGGGTGCGTTGGTTGTCTCGGTGCTGCTGTGGGCGCGACTGAGCAATCCTTTCGTTCTCGCCGTACTGGCAGTGACATTGGGCTTTGGCCTGATCGGCTTCGTCGACGACTTCAAGAAAGTGACCAAATCCGACAACAAGGGAATCTCTGGCACGCTGCGTCTGATCATAGGCTTCGCGATCGCTCTGGTAGCGTCCTGGGTCATGGTTGCCTACCAGCCGGACGGTTTGCAGAACGCCATTGCGATGCCCATCCTGAAGGATGCGCTGTTGTCCGCGGGCATTTTCTTCATTCCATTTGCTATGCTGGTCATTGTCGGCTCTGCCAATGCGGTGAACCTGACCGATGGATTGGACGGGCTGGCAATCATGCCGGTTATGATCGCTGCGGGCTCGCTTGGCGTAATTGCCTACGTCGTTGGGCGGTCTGACTTCACCGAATATCTGCAAATCCACTACGTGCCGGGCACGGGGGAGATCACAGTCATCACCGCTGCCGTTATCGGCGCTGGTCTTGGATTCCTTTGGTACAACGCACCGCCTGCCATGGTCTTCATGGGCGACACCGGATCGCTTGGCTTAGGGGGGTGTCTTGGAGCCATCGCGGTCGCCACCAAGCACGAGATCGTTTGGGCTGTGATCGGTGGGTTGTTCGTTCTCGAGGCCGTGTCGGTCATCGTGCAGGTCGCCAGCTTCAAGCTGACCGGAAAGCGTGTGTTCCGCATGGCGCCTATTCATCACCACTTCGAAAAGAAGGGCTGGGCCGAACCAACGGTCGTGATCCGCTTCTGGATCATCGCGTTGATCCTGGCGTTGATCGGCCTTGCGAGCTTGAAGCTGAGATGATTCCCGTCCGCGCATATGCAGGCCAACGCGTCGGTGTCCTTGGTCTCGGGCGTTCCGGCGTCGCCACCGCAAAAGCTCTCAAAGCTGGCGGAGCGACCCCGATCTGCTGGGACGACAATGAGGTCAACCGCCTTCCTGTAATCGAACACGAGCTTGCGGATATCTCCCGTCCGCGCGAGGCCGCGACGCTGGACGCGTTGATCGTGTCGCCCGGTATCGCCCATCTCTATCCCGAGCCTCACCAAGCAATCCAACTCGCCCGCGAGAACGGCATCCCTGTCGACAATGATGTCGGTCTGTTCTTCCAGGCGCTTTTGGATGCGGACCCAGAGGACTTCGACGAGTTGGAACCAGCGGCAAAGGTCATCTGCGTAACGGGTTCGAACGGCAAGTCCACGACAACCGCACTGATCCACCACATCCTCAGATCGGCCAACAAGCCTACTCAAATGGGCGGCAACATCGGCGTCGGTGTGCTGGATCTGGAGATCCCACAGGACGGCGAGATAATCGTCCTGGAGCTTTCTTCCTATCAGACCGATCTCGCCCGCATTCTCGCCCCGGATGTGGCGGTGTTCCTGAACCTCTCGCCCGACCACCTCGACCGGCACGGCGGCATGGGTGGATACTTCGCCGCAAAGAAAAGACTGTTCGAGATCGGCGCACCGCAGCACGCCGTCATCGGTATCGATGAGCCAGAGGGTCGTTACCTGACCGGGATCGTCGATGACCCCGTGCAGGTAAGCATCATCGATAAACCAAAATCTGGCGCGCGCTCGGTGTTCATGAACCGCAACCATCTGACAGAATGGCGCGGTAAGCAAATCGCCGCCGTCGATCTGCGCACCGCCCCGGCCTTGCGCGGCACACACAATCACCAGAATGCCTGTGCGGCCTGGGCTGCCTGCCGTGCAGTTGGTGTCGCTCCGCGCCAGATCGAGGCGGCATTGACGACGTTCCCTGGGCTCGCGCACCGGATGGAAGTCCTGGGCGCCGCAAACGGCGTCACCTATGTCAACGACTCAAAAGCTACGAACGCTGACGCTGCCGAGAAGGCCTTGCTGTCATACGATAGGGTGCGTTGGATCGTCGGCGGCTTGCCGAAGGCCGGTGGCATCGATCCGCTCTGGCCGTTGCTGGACCGCGTCAAGAAGGCCTACCTGATTGGCGAAGCCGCTGAGGCCTTCGCCAAAGCGCTCGGTGATCATCCTCACCAGATATGCGAGACGCTGGACGCTGCCACTGCTGCAGCCCATGCAGATGCCGAGGATGGCGACACGGTTCTGCTCTCTCCCGCTTGCGCGAGCTTCGACCAGTTCCCAAGCTTCGAGGCACGGGGCGAAGCCTTTCGCGCGCTGGTTCAATGCCTTCTCGACGAGGAGACTGCGACATGACGGAGCTGACATTCCGATCGATGATCATGTCCCGGCCTTCTGGCTCGGTGATCGGCAATTGGTGGCATGCCATCGATAAGTGGATCCTGGGTGCTGTCCTGGCACTGTTCGCGACCGGGCTTGTGCTTGGTCTCGCTGCTTCGCCGCCGCTCGCTGAGAAGAACGGTCTCTGGACATACCACTACGTCGTGCGTCACGTCATTTTTGCGACCATGGCGCTGGGCGTCATCGTCGTGCTTTCCATGGCGAGCATGCTTGCCATCAGGCGGGGCGCGCTGGTGCTTTTCATTGTTGCCTTCGCGGCGACCGCTGCTTTGCCCTGGCTCGGCACGGACTTCGGGAAGGGTGCTACGCGTTGGTACTCGCTCGGGGTGATCAGTTTACAGCCCTCAGAGTTCCTCAAACCGGGCTTTGCGCTTGCCGCCGCTTGGTTGATGGCGGGCTCGTTGGAACGCCATGGCCCGCCCGGACGAACAATCACCGCCGCAATCGTGGTATGCATCGCGATCATGCTCGCACTGCAGCCGGATTTCGGCCAGGCAATGCTAGTTCTATCCGTCTGGGCGGCGAAGCTTATCATTTCGGGCGCACCGGTTCTTCTATTGGTTGGTTTCGCAGCTTTCGTAGGGATTGGTGGCACGCTCGCCTACCTGAACTCCGAGCACGTGCAACGGCGCATCGACGGCTATCTGGCCGAAGGCGTCGACCCGCACTCGCAACTTGCATATGCGCAGGCGGCCATCCGCGAGGGCGGTTTTTTTGGCGCAGGGGCCGCGCAGGGCCAAGTGAAGTGGGCACTGCCGGACGCACATACCGATTTCATTATCGCTGTCGCTGCGGAGGAGTTCGGCCTAGTCCTGACCATCTGCATCATCGGTCTCTACCTGTTCATCACGCTTCGCGCGCTTTCGAAACTGTTGGATGAACGCGATCCGTTTATCCGTCTTGGAGGAACGGGGCTCGCGGTATTGTTCGGTTTGCAGGCCTTCGTGAACTTTGGCGTGGCGACGCGGCTCCTGCCCGCCAAGGGCATGACGCTGCCGTTCATCTCGTATGGCGGGTCATCGATGATCGCCGGGGCCATTGTCATGGGTACACTGCTGGCGCTGACCCGGACACGCTCTTACGATCCAACGGCCCGGCCCGGGATCCGCTGATGGCCGCACCTCTGCTGATCATCGCGGCGGGTGGTACGGGCGGGCACATGTTTCCGGCGCAAGCCCTGGCCGAAGAGATGCTGGCGCGCGGCTGGCGTGTCCGTCTGTCGACCGACGAACGCGGCGCACGCTATGCTGGCGGTTTCCCGCCAGAAGTCGACCGTCAGATCGTCAGTGCGGGTACATTCCAGCGGGGTGGTACTCTCTCGAAGCTGCAGGCGCCATTTCAGATCGCTTTTGGTGTGCTCACGGCGATTTGGCGGACTTACCGAGACAAACCGGCCTGCGTGGCAGGGTTCGGCGGCTATCCAGCACTGCCAGCGATGGCCGCCGCTTGGCTGCTCAAACGACCGCGCCTGATCCATGAGCAAAATGGCGTGCTCGGGCGTGTCAACGAACTGTTCGCGAAACGCGTCGATCGCATCGTGTGTGGAACCTGGCCGACGACACTGCCGGAAGGTGTCGAGGGCTATCATACCGGAAATCCGATCCGGGCAAGCGTGTTGCAACGGGCGGCAGCCCCGTACACGCCGCCAGGCGACTGGCCATTGGATGTCCTGATCATCGGCGGCAGCCAGGGCGCGAGCATCCTCAGCCGGGTCGTGCCTGAAGGCCTCGGTCTTCTACCGGAAGCGATCCGGTCGCGGTTGACCATCACTCATCAAGCGCGCGATGCCGACCATGACATGGTTGTTGACGCATATGACCGACTGGGCATCCAGGCGACGGTCAAACCCTTCTTCGAGGACGTTCCCGAACGCATCGCTCAGGCACAATTGGTGATTTCTCGGTCCGGCGCTTCCTCGGTCGCCGACATAGCGGCCATCGGGCGTCCCTCGATTTTGGTCCCACTGACCATCGCCAAGCGCAATGAGCAAGAAGCGAACGCCCGTGGTCTGGTCGAGGCCGGAGGGGCCATCATGCTGCGCGAGTTCGAGTTTACGCCGGAATCTCTGTCTGCCGCTGTCGAATCGATCTTTGAGCATCCGGGATTGGCGAGCGAAATGGCCGAGGCCGCTTTGAGCCAAGGAAACCCTGATGCCGCTGAGATGCTGGCCGACCACGTAGAAGATGTCGCGAACGTCTCTAGAGCGCGTCGATAGTATTCCGGCAGGTTTTATCCTGTCGAAGGCTTGCAAACATCCAAAGCACGCTGACAGAGCGGATGTCTGACGGTGTTTCGCGCTCCCCCTCAGGAGAGCGCACAACCCTACCGGATCAAGCGATACCGCTCCCGAGAAGCTGTCATACTTCTCTCCGAGACTTAAGTCTCTCGTCTGCGCACAAGCTGATCCAACGCAGCAACACCCCAGCCTGTTGCCCCTTTTGGCGCCAGATGTGTTGCACTTGACGTCGTTGTCACACCTGCGATGTCAATATGGATCCAAGGCATGTCATCCTTGATGAACTTCTCGAGAAACGCGGCTGCCGTGCACGAACCCCCATTGCGCCCGCCGGTGTTCTTCACGTCGGCGAAGGTCGATTCGATCTGTTTGTGATAGGATTCGTCGAGAGGCATCCGCCAGCTCTTGTCACCGGTCGCCTCGCAGGCCGCCAGGTATTCTGCGTTCAGATCCTCATCGTTACAGAAATGCCCGGCCATCGACTTCGATAGACCTACGATGATCGCCCCGGTCAGGGTCGCAAGATCAATAATACCAGACGGCTTGAACGTTTCCTGTGTGTACCAAAGCGCGTCCGCCAAAACCAACCGCCCTTCGGCGTCGGTGTTGATGATCTCGATCGTATCGCCCTTCATCGAGGTTACGATATCGCCCGGACGTTGGGCCGCGGCATCCGGCATGTTTTCAACCAAACCGACGATGCCAACGACATTCGCCTTTGCCTTGCGCAGCGCGAGCGTTCGCATGACGCCCGAGACGACACCGGCCCCGCCCATGTCCATGGTCATATCTTCCATGCCTGACGCGGGCTTCAACGAAATGCCACCCGTGTCAAAGACGACGCCTTTTCCAACGAGCGCGAGCGGCGCTTCATCGCCGCCACCCATCCATTTCATGATCACGAGCTTTGACTCGCAGACCGAGCCTTGACCGACCCCGAGTAGCGCGCGCGCGCCCATTTCTTCCAGTTCAGCTTCGCCGAGAATCTCGACTTCAAGTCCCATTTCACCCATCGCGGCCAGACGCGCCGCGAATTCGTCGGTGTTCAGCGTATTTGCCGGTTCATTGACCAGATCGCGCGTGAAGTAGACCCCCTCGGCCAATGCCGCGAACGGAGCCGAGGCTGCGGCCAGTGCCTCTGGCGCATCGCTCGTCACCGTGATTGTGCGAGCTTTTCGATCCTTGGCAGTTGCCTTGCGGTAGTCGTCAAAGCTGTACAGGCGTAGAACCGCAGCACAGATCATCTCTGCAATCAGTTCATGGCTCGCAACGCCGCCCGTGCAGATCGTGACCTGCCCATCGGCCAGCGCGGACGCAATCGCTCCTCCGGCTTGCCGGGCCGAGGCACGGTCGGGTGACGTGCCAAGGGAAGCAAGGACGACCTTTTCAGCCACCATACCCGAAGGCCATGTGATCGACTGTGTTTTCCGCTGGGATGGCTTGAACCCGTCCGCACCGATCACGCGGCGCAGATTGCCCCCCGTGAGCCCATCGACATGATCTCCCGCCTGCGACAGCACCTTGTCGGCACCGACGAGGACAACGATGGTTCCAGCCGTTGAGGCGAGACTGGACAGGTCCTCCCCGGCGAAGTGGACGGCTGCGGGCGTTGTCATCGGGCTCTCCAACGGAATTATGCGATTCGCGCGTAACTTAGCCCGAGCGCATGTCTTGCGTTAGTGCGACCTGACGGCGCCATGCACGTCAAGCGCGAACGGTCGTCGGGTTCTTGTACTTGACCCGGCGCCGGTGGTCGGGCAGGGCACGTGGGTCACTAGGGAGGGGAGCTTGCGCAAGCTGGATCGTTACGTTTTCCGACAGATCCTCGGACCATTCTTGTTCTTCGTGCTCGTCTTCACCGGAGTTATCTGGCTGACGCAATCGCTCCGGGTGATCGATACGGTTGTGAACAATGGACAATCGGCACGGGTGTTTCTCGAGTTCACCGCGCTCCTGTTGCCCATGGTTCTGTCTATTGTTCTTCCTGTTGCAGTGTTCGCTGCGGTTCTATTTGCGATCAATCGGCTCTTCACGGACAGCGAGATCGTGGTCATGCTCGCCGCTGGACTGTCCGGTACAGCACTTACGCGGGCTGTCGTGACCTTCTCGATAATCGTCATGGCGATGATGTATGCCGTGACGCTTTATCTTATGCCGACGGCTCAGGCCGAGATGCGCGACCGGATCTTCCAGATTCGCGGCGACGTTGCAGCGGCACTGCTGCGCGAAGGCGAGTTTCTCGAACCGACCCAAGGCGTGACAATCTACCTGCGGGAGGCCGGCGCGGCAGGCGAGATGTTTGGAGTATTCGTTCAGGACGAGCGCGATCCCGAGCAGACTGTCACCTACACCGCCAAGCGGGCCCTGTTGGTGCGCGATGGCGGCGAAACCCGCATGGTGATGTTCGACGGCGTAGCTCAGTCGGCGGAACGTGGCGTAATCGATAACCTCTCTATCCTGCGCTTCGAGCAGCTGGCTTATGACCTGAGCCGTGTTGGATCGGGCGCGCGCGCGCGCGCGCGGGCGCCCGGCCGGCAGGGAAGGGACACCGAGAAGGACAAAAACCGCGGAGAAGAGAAGGGCAAGGCACCAGGGGACAAAACGGGCGGGACGGAAGAGACGC
>ERZ1740062.195-NODE-195-length-45197-cov-7.173364_pt1 | contig 45197 bp, 38 predicted proteins | sample MGYA00581741_ERZ1740062 | MGnify/ENA primary metagenome ERZ1740062 (study PRJEB43018, sample SAMN04849747) | marine metagenome | isolation source: floating plastic debris | place: Pacific Ocean | collected 2008-09-01 | study: EMG produced TPA metagenomics assembly...
CTTCGCGGGCCCCTCCCTCTCCCCGATGGGGAGAGGGTTGTGAAGCCTTAGCGAGGCCGCAGGCCGAGCTTAGGCAGAGCTGGGTGAGGAGGATTCAGGTTCCCCCGGCTTCCTGAACCAGCGTGCCCGCTTAACCAGAAAGCGCTCCAGCACTTCGAAGCCTTCGTCGGCCTCCGCCTTGCGCGTCCAGGGATTCTTCGCGTCCGCTCGATCTACATAGGTGAAGGTAAACTGCTTGCTCTCGAGATGATCGAACTCGATCCGCAATTCGGGACCTTTGAGAAAATTCGCATCCGACTGCGCGATAGCCAGCGAGATCATCGATGTATAGGCGACAAGGCCATTCGTATAAGGCGAAACTTCAATTCTCCGAACCAACGCAAGCATCGGTTCAAGAGCCCAGCCATGGTCCTCGACCAGTCCCCGATAGAACTCGACGATGTCTGGCCAAGGTCTCGCTTTGGTGTCCATGCCCCAAATCTTTGCCATGGCCGAACCGCTACCGCGTCGCGACGGCGACGCCGGCGGCGACCAGCAAGCCGCCGGTGGCGCGGTTCAGCCAACGCAGGGCGCGCTCGCTCTTCACTACGCGGCCGGCGCGGGCGGCAAAGAAGGCATAGAGGCCCAGCACCGCGAAGAGCACCAGGGTCACCACGCCAGCCAGCACCATCACGTCGGGCAGGGTCAGGGCGGCGACGTCGACGAAGGTCGGCAGCAGGGCGCTGTAGAACAGGATGGCCTTGGGGTTGCCCAGGGTGACGAAGAAGCCGAGCGCCGCCGAGCGGTGATGCGGCATCGGTGTCTTGGGCGCATCGGGCGCCGCCAGGGCCGGCAGGGCGGGTTTGCTGCGCCAGGTCTTCACCCCCAGCCAGATCAGGTAGGCGGCGCCCAGAATCTTCACCGCCAGGAAGAATTCGCCCATCACCGCGGCCAGGGTGCTCATGCCCAGCACCGCCAGCACCAGGAAGACGATGTCGCCCAGCACCAGCCCGGCGATGGCTGCGAGGCCCGCCGCGAAGCCGCCGGCCAGCGCGCGGGCGACCACCATCAGGAAGCCCGGACCCGGCGAGGCGGCGAGCAGGACCATGGCCAGGGTGAAGGCCAGCAGGGTTTCGCCGGACATCGAAAGCGACAGGGGAACAGTCATGGCGCAGGCCTTTTTGCGACGGGCAACCCGGCACAACACCTAGCAGAATTCCGTCCCGGCCGGCAGGGGCTATGGCAATTCGCCGCAATCCGTCATAATCAGCCTCAACAAGAGTGCCTCCTCACGCAGGAAAGGCACGAGGGAAACAGGAGGAAGGGCCCATGGTTGCCGAGCAAAGCCATACATCAGGCGAGGACGCGGCCGAGGAGGAAGCGCCGAAGCCGCCGCCCCGCGTGCAGCGCATCGCCGTCAGTGCCATCATCGATTCCCTGGAGCAGGGCCTGCGCGATTTCCGCGCCGCGCCGCTTTTCGGCCTCTTCTTCGGCGGCATCTACGCGCTCGGCGGCATGCTCATCGTCCTGGCCGCCGTCGCCCTCGACATGGGCTACATTTCCTATCCCCTGGCGGTCGGCTTTGCCCTCATCGGGCCCTTCGTCGCGGTGGGACTCTACGAGGTGAGCCGCCGGCGGGAAGCCGGCGAGCCGCTGCAATGGGGGCCCATCCTGGGCGTCATCGTCGCCCAGCGCCGGCGCGAAACCGGCTGGATGGCCTTCGTCACCCTTTTCGTCCTGGTGATGTGGATGTACCAAGTGCGCATCCTCGTCGCCCTCTTCATCGGGCTGCGCGCGCCGACCTCCCTGGACGGCTTCCTGCAGATGGTGCTCAACACGCCCGAGGGCCTGATGTTTCTCGGCGTCGGCCACCTCGTCGGCGCGGTCATGGCGCTGGCGCTGTTCGCGCTGACCGTCGTCTCCTTTCCGTTGCTGCTGGACCGCGATGTCGACTTCGTCACCGCCATGATCACCTCGGTGCGCGCGGTGGTAACCAACCCCGTGCCGATGATCGGCTGGGCCTTCGTCATCATGATCCTGCTGATGATCGCCATGGCGCCCTTCTTTGTCGGGCTGTTCGTCGCCCTGCCGATCCTCGGCCACACCACCTGGCACCTCTACCGCAAGCTGGTGGCGCCGGAAGCCCCTGGGAAAACTGCATGACCTACAAAGCCGTAAACCTCGCCGACAAGTTCGGGCTGTTCACCGAACAGTGGCAGCCCAAGGTCATCGCCGAGATGAACGACTACCAGTTCAAGATCGTGAAACTGCAGGGTGAGTTCGTGTGGCACGACCACCCCGACACCGACGAGACCTTCATCGTTATCGAGGGCGAACTGCGCATCGACTTCCGCGATGGCGCCGTCACCCTCGGCCCGGGTGAGATGTTCGTGATACCCAAGGGGGTCGAGCACAAGCCCTTTGCGGAGCAAGAGGCCAAGGTGATGCTGATCGAGCCGCGCGGCGTGAAGAACACCGGCGAGGCCGGCGGCGCGCGCACGGCTGAAAATGACGTGTGGATCTAAGCGGCCCATCCTTCGAGACGGCGCTGACGCGCCTCCTCAGGATGAGGTCATGCTATGAAATAAGCACCTCATCCTGAGGAGGGCCGAAGGCCCGTCTCGAAGGATGGGCGACCGATAGATCTAACCCGCCCGCTCTGGAAACAGCTTGGCCAAGCCTTCGGCTGACGCCGCGGCAACGCCGCGCTCGGTGATCAAACCCGTCACGTAGCGCGCCGGGGTCACATCGAAGGCGTAGTTGGCGACGGGACTGCCGTCGGGGGTGATGGTCACCGTCTCGATGGTGCCGGCGGCGGTGCGGCCGGTCATCTGCGAGACCTCCTCGCCGCCGCGTTCCTCGATAGGGATCTCCGCTACGCCGTCGTTCACCGTCCAGTCGATGGTCGGCGAGGGCAGCGCCACGTAGAACGGCACGCCGTTGGCCTGCGCCGCCAGGGCCTTCAGGTAGGTGCCGATCTTGTTGCAGACGTCGCCCGAGGCCGTGGTGCGGTCGGTGCCGACGATACAGAGGTCGACCTTGCCGTGCTGCATCAGGTGGCCGCCGACGTTGTCGGCGATGATCGTGTGGGGCACGCCGTGGCGGCCCAGTTCCCAGGCGGTCAGCGAGGCGCCCTGGTTGCGCGGCCGGGTCTCGTCGGCCCAGACGTGGATCGGGATGTCTTCCTCGAAGGCCATGTACATCGGCGCCGTCGCCGTGCCCCAGTCCACCGTCGCCAGCCAGCCGGCGTTGCAGTGGGTCAGGATGTTCACCGCCTCACCCGCCGGCTTCCCGGCGGCGATCTCGCGGATGAGCTTCAGGCCGTGGCGGCCGATGGACTGACAGATCGCGACATCCTCGTCGCAGATTTCCGCCGCGCGCTTGTAAGCGGCGGCGAGACGCCCGCCGCGCGGCAGGTTGCGCAGGGTGGCACGCATTTCGTCCAGCGCCCAGCGCAGGTTCACCGCCGTCGGCCGCGTGGCGTACAGCGTGTCATAGGCATGGTCCAGCGCCGCGTCGCTGTCGTCATCGCGCAGTGCGAGACACACACCATAGGCCGCCGTGGCACCGATCAGCGGGGCGCCGCGCACCAGCATCGCCTTGATGGCGTGGGCCGCCTCGCCCAGGGTCGTGAGAGTCACGGTCTCGAAAGCATGCGGCATCCGGGTCTGGTCGATGATCTCCACCGACCAGCCGTCGTCGTTCAGCCAGATGGTTCTGTAAGCCTTGCCGTCGACTTTCATGGCGCTCTCATGCCTGCCTGGAGAGCGTCATCCTAGTCAGTCGAGCTTGCGAGAGCCAGACCCACCGCACTCAGGCGCGTTCTTTCGCCGGAACCCCCATGTCCTTCAGGCGCTGCTGCAGGCTGAGCTTGTCCAACGCGCTGAGCGGCAGGTTCACGAAGATGGCAACGCGGTTGTGGATCTGGCCGTAGACGTCGGCAAAGACCTGGCGCTTTTCGGCTTCGCTGCCCTCAGCCGCCGCCGGATCGCGGAACGGCCAGTGGGCCACCATCGGCTGGCCGGGCCAGATCGGGCAGACCTCGCCGGCGGCGTTGTCGCAGACGGTGAAAACGAAATCCATCTTCGGCGCGTCGGGGCCGGCGAACTCGTCCCAGCTCTTGCTGCGCAGGCCTTCGGTCGGATGGTTCAGCCGGACCAGCAGGTCGAGGGCATAGGGATGCACCCGCCCGGTCGGAAAACTGCCGGCGCTGTAGCCTTTGAAGCGCACGCCTCTGGCGCTCTCTTGCCCCAAGCGGTCGACGATGGCCTCGGCCATGATGCTGCGCGCCGAGTTGCCGGTGCAGAGGAAGAGGACGTTGTAGGTCTTTTGATCGTCGTTGTGGTTCTGGTTCATCGGATGGCCTCCACTGTATCGCCGCAATCGGACGGTGCTCTGTCCCCCAGCCCGGCGCAGATCTCCGGATGGCCGTGGCAGCAGTCGTCGAGCAGGAAGCCGACAAGCCCGCGCATGGCCGCGAAGTCGGCGGTGTAGATGATCTGCCGGCTCTGGCGGCGTGACACCAGCAGCCCGGCTCGCTCCATCTGCGCCAGGTGGAACGACAGGGTGGCCGGCTGCACGCCGAGCTGCGCGGCGACTTCCCCGGCCGGCAGCCCCGCCGGGCCTTCCCGCACCAACAGGCGGAACACCGCGAGGCGGGTGGGCTGCGCCAGGGCGCCAAGGGCCTGGGTGGCTTGAAGTTCTTCCATATTTTGATAATCGTTGAAATATCAAAATATGGCAAGCGCTTTTCGGAACCTTTAAGAGAAGGACCGACACAAGCAGCCGCCCTTCGACCGGAAGGGCGGCGCCGAAGAACGGCAGCGCCGGCAAGGCAGGCTGCCCAGGGGGAATGCAGGGCAGATGCCGCAAACGAAAATGATCCTGGTCGTGAACGCCGGCTCCTCGAGCATCAAGTTCTCGTTGTTTCCGGAGGCCGGCGGCGGTGCTGCCGGCGGCGGCCTGATCGAGGGCATCGGCGTCCATCCGCAGTTCAAGGCCAAGTTCAGTTCCGGGATTGCCGGCCAACCCTTCGAGAAGACCTGGTCCGACGGTAAGACGCTGGGCCATGAGCACTTCTACGGCTTTCTGCTCGACTGGCTGGCGGAGACCCTGCCGGAGATCGCCGTTGTCGCGGCGGGGCATCGCGTGGTGCATGGCGGCACCGATTTCGCGGCACCGGTCCGGATCGAGGGCGGCGTGCTGGAGGCCCTGCAGCGCCTGGTGCCGCTGGCGCCGCTGCACCAGCCCCACAACCTCGCCGCCATCCAGGCGCTCGCGAGCCGGGCGCCGCAGATCCCCCAGGTCGCCTGCTTCGACACCGCGTTTCACCGGTCGATCCCGGCGCGCGATCAGCTCTACGGCCTGCCGCTGTCCTTCGCCGAGGAAGGTCTTCGGCGCTATGGCTTTCACGGCCTCTCGTACGAGTATATCGCCGGCGCGCTGCCGCAGGTTGACGCCACAGCGGCCGGCGGCCGTACGGTCGTCGCCCACCTGGGCAACGGCGCCAGCCTCTGCGCCCTGAAGAACGGCCGCAGCCAGTCCTGCAGCATGGGCTTTTCCACCCTCGACGGCCTCATCATGGGCACCCGCAGCGGCAGCATCGATCCCGGCGTGCTGATCTACCTGCTGCAGGAAAAGGGCATGAGCGTCAAAGAGCTGGAGACCCTGCTATACAAGCAGTCCGGCCTGCTCGGCCTGTCCGGCGTCAGCGCTGACATGCGCGACCTGCTGGCCAGCGACAAGCCGGAAGCCGCACAGGCGGTGGAGATGTTCTGCGACCGCGTAGCCCAACAGATCGCGCTATTCGCCGCCCAACTCGGCGGCCTCGACGCCGTGGTGTTCACTGCCGGCATCGGCGAACGCTCGGCGCCGATCCGTGCCGGGATCTGCCGCCGCCTCGCCTGGCTCGGCGCCACCCTCGACGACGGCGCCAACGACGCGGCGCAGATGAAGATCGCCGCCGCCGACAGCCGGCTCGGCCTGTGGATCGTCCCGACCGACGAGGAAAGCATGATCGCCCGGCACACCCGCGCCCTGCTCGACACCAATCGACAAGACCAGCGCGCGGTCGCCCAGCGCACCACAGGGGCGTGAGCGGCGCGATGACCGCAAGACTGGTCGACGGCCTGGGGGCGCTGGCGCCGCGCTACGATGCCTTTCTGCTGGACCAATTCGGCGTTCTGCACGACGGCACCACGGTTTATCCCGGCGTGGTCGATTGCCTGGAAGCGCTGAAGGGCGCCGGCAAGCGGGTTATCATCCTGTCCAACTCCGGCACGCGGCGGGAGGCGAACTGCGAGCGCCTGGCGCGCCTCGGCATTCCACAGGAGCTCTACGAAGACTTCGTCACCTCCGGCGAGGTGACCCGCGCCTATCTGGGCGCAGCGCCTTACGAATTGCGCAGCAGGACGACGGCGCCGGCGCCGCTGCGCTGCCTGCCGCTCAGCGGTGAGTCCGAGCGGGCCATTCTAGAGGGCCTCGCCATCGACGAGGCGGCTACGGTGGCGGATGCCGATTTCCTGATGGTGGCGAGTTTCGGGCAGGACCCGCCGCCGCCCGACGCCTTCAATGACCTTCTCGCCGGCGCCAAGGATCGCAACCTGACGCTGGTCTGCGCCAATCCCGACGTGAAGGGCGTCAGCCCGAACGGCCTGATCCACGCGCCCGGCGCCCTGGCCGCGGACTACGAAGCGGCCGGCGGCCGGGTGGTCTACATCGGCAAGCCGCACCCGCTGATCTACCGCCATGTGCTGCGCAACCTGGCGCCGCTGCCGTCCAGCCGCGTGCTGGCGGTCGGCGACTCGCTGTCGCACGACGTCGCCGGCGCGCAAGGGGTCGGCATCGCATCCGCCCTGGTGATCGAGGGCATCCACCATGAGGAATTGGGCAGCCCGGCAGAGGGCGAGGCCTTCGACAGCCGCCTCGCCGCGCTGGAGCGCCGCGCCCACGTCCAAGCCGACTACCTGCTGCAACGCCTGGCTTGGTAGGGACTGCTACAGGAAAGGCGCGGCCGCCGGATGGCAACCGCGCCTTACTGCATCGAACCTGTCGAAGAGCTTAGCGGCTCTTGAAACGGCTGCGCATGGCCAGATCGGCGCGCGCCGACATATCCGCCCGCGCGGACATATCCGCCCGTCCCGCCATGTCGGCCCGGCCGGCCATGTCGGCGCGGGTAGTGAACTCGCCGGACGTCATGTTGCTGGCATTGCCAATGGCGGAGTCGAGCAGGATCTCCTCGATCCAGCCGCTGGCGATTTCCAGGCGGATGGAGAAGTCCACTTTGTCGTAGGACCACACCTTCACTTCTTTCAGGAACTTCTCGCCCATCATCTCGACGCCGACGTCGCCCATTGCGGGGTCGTTGACATTGATAGCGTCGCCGTCGCCGTGCACGAGGAAGACATAAGGGGCGTCGAGCTTGTAGTAGCTGCCTTCGTAGGTGAAGCCGTAGATGCGGGCCAACTTACAGTCATCTGTGGGCTCCAATCGCGCGGCGTCTTTGCCGCGAAGCGAATTGAGCCACTTCTTATCGATCGTCAAGCCAGTGAAAAGCCGGCCGAATAGCAGCACCTGCGATGAAGACAGAAGTGTCTCGTCAAAAATACTCATCTTCCCCTCCTATTATCGAAGCTCAAACGCCACAATCCCGTCGAGCCTCACCGCCGACACATTCCCCTGAATCGGCGCCGTGGATCATAACATTGTGACGTGAAGTAACAAGTGAACTAACTCACACATCTAGTCGAAAACTGTGATTGAACATGCCGTACACACGGGCGTAGGCATCCGGATCGTCGGTGGCCGCAGACCCTTGTGCCGACATCGCGCCGGTGGCGCGGCGGCGCATCCACTTCCAGCGCACCAGGTAAGGCGCCGAGCGCGGCGGCGGCATCTCCCGCGGCACGCTTTCGCGCAGACCGATCTCGCGCTCCAGGAAGTTCTCCGCGAAGGCCGGCAGGTTGTTGCGCTGGCCGATGTCGGCCATCACCCCCTGGAAGGCCTCGGCAAACCGCGCGTAGCTGAGGTTGGCCGGCGACATCCGCTGCCAGGTCAGCGCCAGGGCCAGGCCGGTGATGTCGCGCGCCTCGATCAGCGCGGCGACGAAGGCGCCACGGTTGCGCGCGACGGCGTTTTCGTGCACGCGCTGGAACTGCGCCAGGCTGGCCGCCACGCCCTCGCGGTCCCAGCCGCGCGGATCGAGATCCGGCGGGATCAGGCCGCGACGCGCCAGGCCATCCTGATAGACCTCGACCAGGTTATCGAAGACCGCGCCGGTCAGCGGCTGCGCCAGATGGTGGCCGTTGCGGCCCTGCCCCGTGGGATCGATCCACTCGCCTTGCGGCGACAGCCGCAGCGCGGTGACCTCGTGCATCGCGGTTTCGTTGCAGGCAATGCGGATCTGCTCGCTCCGCGACAGCTCGCCGATGCGGTTCAGCCAGTTCAGCACGTACAGGTTCCCGCCGGTCTGGTCGATCAGTTCGTCGAGCATCGATTCGAAATGCAGCGAGGATATCAGCGCCACCATGTCCGACATCGATTCATGGAAGGCGAGGAACTGCGGCGTCAGACTGTCGAAGCTGGGGATACCCATCTCCGAGAACAGCAGAGTGTGCCCCACTTCGTGTGCCAGCACGTCGAAGTTCAGCGCGAAGGCGTGGTAGACGCCCTCGCGGTTGCGCCGCCCGCCGGTCTCGATGAAGCCGATGCCCGCATGGGCATTGTCCCAGTCGACCTCCGGGATCAGCTCGATGACGAAGCCGTCGCGCGGGTCGTACCAGTCGACCGTCTTGCCGAGATAGGCTTCCCAGATGTCGAGCGTGAAGCGCACCGAGCCGTACATGTGCGCCGAGAGGAACTGCCGGCTGTCGACCGGAATATGGTCGAAATGGCCGTCGGGTCCCGGCCGGGCGGGCGGCAACACCGCCCCGCGATAAGGCGGCATGTCGGGGAATTCATAAGGTTTCGCCTTGTCGACGGCATCCACCACGCGCATGGCACCGTCGTAGGGACCGGCCGCGATCGTGCCGGGCGGCGGCGACACACGCACGGTCTCCGGCCGCTCGAAACCCGCGAGCTCCGGCATCTGTGCATACAGCCGAAACCGGGTGCCGCCGGCGACGCCGTCAACAGCCTCCTGTCCGTCCCAAACCAACGTCACGCCTTACCCCCGTAAAATGGCGGCCTTTTGTTCCGGCATTTCCCCGCCGGCTGCGCGGTAAGCCTGCTCGCGCGCCAATGCCGCCAGCAGCCCCTGCACACCATCATACCCGAGCGCGGCAGCGTAAGCGGCAAGGTCGCCGGGCACGCCGCGCCCCAGGCAATCTTCAAAGTACCAGTCCAACAGCGCCTCCGACGAGAGCGCAGAATGGGCAGTCGCATATCTTTCGGCCGGATTCAACTGTTGCTGCTTGTCACGCGCACGCGCCGCCAGCGCCGGATAGCGGCCGTCGCGTCGCAACACGTCGAGCAACGCGCGGTCGAGGGCCGGCCCCGCGGCCACGGCTGCGGCCTCCACCGCCGCCTCGAAGGCAAGCAGCCGGTCCAGCCCGGCGCGGTCGAGATCGCAGTCCTCGGCCCAGGCTTCCAGGGCCGCGCGGGACATCAGGCCGTGACGCCGGCGCAAGCGGTCGAGGGCGCCGCGCCGCGCCGCGGCGTCCGCCACCGGCGGCGGCTCCATCGCATCCAGGCGGTGGTGCAGCACCGCCACATCGCGCAGCGCCGCATAGAGGTCGGGGTCGAGGCGTAGTTCCTCCAGCACGCCGCGCTCCGCCGCACTGATCGCCGCCGCCGGATCGGCGGCCTGTTCGACAAACTGCGCCCAAAGGGTGGTCCGTTCGAACACGAAGCTTTGCGCATCGCCCGCCGCCACCGGTGACTCCGGCGCCTGCGCGGCCAGCGCGGCGAGCAGGCCGCGCGCGTCGTCCTTTTTCTGGAAGCCCCGCCCGTCGGGCAGCCAGGCTTGTAGCGCCGCGGCCTGCGCCGCGTCGGCGCCGACCTCGGCGGCAACCTCCTGCAGCACCTCGAAGCTACGGTGGTGGTAATAGCGGCGCTTGTAGGCGGCGGTCAGGGCGTCGCGCAGGCCGGCATCAATGACCCCGGTTTCGGCCGCCGCGGCAAAGGTCTCGCGCAGGTCGACCATGGCATCGGACAGCGCCGGGAAGGCCAGCTCCGCCGGACCGTGGATCACCGCCACCTCGTCGTCGTCTTCAAACGCCTCACCATGGTATGGCGCATAAGTGCCCGCGCTGTAGGCCTGGTAGATCTTGCCGTGGCCGACCATGCCGTAGGGTGCCAGTTCGGCCGCCCGCAGCGCGCCCATACTGGCGGCGCCGTAAACCGCGATGCCCTGGTCGAGCGCCCAGAGGATCTCTTTGTGCCAGACCGAGGGCACTTCCTGGAAATAGCCGTCGATAACGGCAATGGCCCGCGGCCGGCGCTGCTGCACCAGACGGTAGATGTCGCCCTGGCGCACCGGCGGCAGGTAGTCGGCGGCGAGGATCGCCTGCGCCTCCGCCCGCGGCAGGCTGGGGCCCAGAAAAACGGCGATGCTCATGTGCCGGGCTCGCTCATGCACCGGGCTCCAGGTCGGCGCCGAGTCCACGGGCAAGCGCACGCGGGCCGGGCCGGTAGTCGCTGCCCGCGCCCTGGTAGGCGCCCTCCAGGCCGGCGGCGACCACGCGCACCACCGGCAGGCCGATGTCGGGCTTGGTGAGATCGACCGCCACCACCTGGTCGATGCCCTGCGCGGCGAGCCGCGCCAGCACCCGGTCCAGATCGCCGTCGATGGTCTCGCCACCAAGGGTGGGCACGTCGGCAAAGCGGCGCTGCGGCGCCTCGGCCAGCCACAATTGGGCCGTGCGGTTGCGCGCCAGCTTGGCGGCGCTGTCATAGGACTCCGGCACGTAGTCGTCGCGCGACCCGGCAATGCGGGTGGTGCGCGACTGCGCCGCCTCGGTCAGCGCACGCAGCAGCGCCACCTCGCGGTCCGGATGGCAGCCGGCGCCGAGTTCGGCTTCCACGGCGACATCGCTCTGCGCCGCCACCGCGCAACAGAATACCGGCACACCCAGATCGGAGGTGACGTCCCACAGGCCGACGTCGAGGCCGGCGGCGGCATAGTGCGCCAGCAGGTCCCGGCAGGGGGCCGAATCGACACTCGCCGGGTCCAGCTTGGCCGCCGCCCGCGCACGGTCACCGCCCAGCCGCCACAGGCTGAGGGCATCGCGCTCGATCAGTTCGCAGAGCGCATGCAGCGCCGCCTCCGTGACGCTGTTGCCGGAGGCGAGACCGTTGGTGTTGGCGGGGAAGGCGAAGCTGCCCTGCGGCTGCGGCAGGGTGTAGTTGGTCGACACCAGTTCCAGCGGCACCCACAGCGGGTCGCCCTGCCCCAGCGGGGCGCCTTCGATCCACAGGATCTGCTGCGCCGGATCGAAGTCGCCGAGGCGCGAGCGCGGCAGGCCCTCGACATCGATGACGCGGTGGTGACGGCCGAGATCGTCGAAGGACAACATCTTCAAGGGTGCGTCGATAGTCTCGCCGTGCCAGGTCTCGGCCGCTTCCATGAAGGCGGAGACCTTGGCCTCCAGCGGCGTCAGCCCTTTGCCCTGCGAGACGGCGATGGAGCGCGACAGCGGCCGGCAAGCCATGTAGACGGGGATGCCGATGCAATCCAGGCCGGTAACGTTGGCCAGGCGGGTGATACCCATGCGCCCGGCGTGCGGTAGAAAAGCCGCCAGCGTCTCTTCGGGCCGGCGGCTGCGATGGGTGCCGCCGCGATAGACCTTCACGCCGTCCCGGACGCTTTCCCGCGGCACCTCGGCGAGCCTCTGAGAGGGGGACTTCTGGGCGGCGGAATCCGTCACGGCGTCTCAGGCCTCGCGGACACGTGCCGTGGCCAGCAGGGCCGTCGCCGCCGCATAGTCGGCTGTGCCGGCCATGCGCTCCAAGCCCTCCAGGCGCGGCGCCAGGGTGCTCAAAACGTCTTCGATCTGCCCCTGGCTGCGCAGCAGGCCGGCCAGACTGGTCGCCGCGCGCAGCGCCAGGGTCCGCGCGCCCTGCTCGCCGGCCAGTTCCAGCGCACCGCGATAGGCGGCCAGCGCCGGCTCCGGATCGTTCGGCATGCGCAACTGCAGCAGATAGCCGACGCGGCGACGCAGTTCGGGCAGCCAGATGCGCAGGCCCATGGCCTCGAACTCCGTCTGCGCCGCGGTGGTTTCTTCCAGCGCTTCGTCGATGCGCCCGTTCAGCGCCAGGACTTCGGCGAGCATGTCGTAGTAAACCGGGAAGTCTTCGCGGGTGCCGATCAGCTTCTGGCGTTCCAGACCCTCGCGGATTTCCGCCAGGCCCTTCGACGGATCGCCAAGCCGTGCGTGTGCCCAGCCGGCGAAAACCAGCGCCTTGGCCCGGTGATCGGTAAAGCCCTGTTCCTCAGCGAAGCGGATCATCTCCTCGGCGATGCGCAGCACCTCCCCCGGTTCCCGGCGGTAAAGCCGGTGCATGATGGTGATGTCCTTGTGATGCATCCAGCTGCCGCCGTGGCCGAGAGCCTCCATCCAGGTCTGCGCCTGGCGTTCGGACTCCATCGCTTCGTCCGGCTGGCCGAGCAGCCAGTAGACCAGCGAGCGCTCGCCATGGCCGCAGACCTTCGCATCGTGGTTGCCGTACAGCGTGGCATGGGTGCGGTAGTCGCCTTTGTCATACAGGTCGAGGCCGGAATCGATGTGCGACATGCAGCCGTGGAAGTCGCCGCGGTTGAAGTGCGCCGCCCACTGGCAGTGATGCGCCTGCAGCATCAGTTCCTGGTCTTTGCGCGCCTTTGCCCGGCCGAGCAGTTCGTCGGCGCGCACGCTCATTTCGTTGAAGTCTCGCGACAGCCGCCACCATCCCCAGTACACCGGGAAGTGATCCTGCGATTCCGGCAGGCTGCGGCAGAGTTCGTAACCCTTGGTGTAGACCTCCTCCACCTCAGTGGAGCCGGGCCCCTGCAACGAGATCAAGGCCGGCCCGAGGCGGATCAAAAGCTGCAGCCGCAGGGCGCTGGTCTTGGGGGTCTCGGGCAACTGGTCGAGCGCCTCGACACCGCGCCTCAGGTGGTGCACCGCCTCGACGATGGCCGACTGGGCCAGGCTGATGCGGCCGGCCTGCAGCCACAGCCGCGCGGCCTCTTCATGGTCGCCGGCGTATGACAGGTGGTTCGCCAGCAGGTCGGGGCGGTCCTCCTCGATGCGCGGGAAGAGGTCGCGCAGACCCTGCGCGGTCGAGGCGTGCAGGCGCTGGCGCTCCTCGCGCAGCAGCGAATCGTAGGCCGCGTCCTGCACCAGCCCGTGCTTGAAGACGAAGCTCTCCTTGCCGCGCTGGTCGATTTCCCGATAGATCAGGCCGGCATCCGAGAGCGTCGCCAGTGCCGCCTCCAGGTAACCCGGATCGAAGTCGCCGACCTTGCCGATCAGTTCGCGGGAGAACGAGCGACCGAGCACAGATCCGACCCGCGCCACCGTCTTGGCCTGGCCGACGCGGTCCAGCCGCTCCATCAGCGAGTCGTGCAGGGAAATTGGAATCCTGGCGCCCGCCCCGCGCTGCGAGCGGCGGGTCTTGCTGGTGCGTTCGAAGTCCAACTCGACCACGCTCTTGGTCAACTCTTCGACAAACAACGGGATCCCGTCGGTCTTCTCGGCGATCTCGCTGACCATGGCCTTGGTCAGCGAGGTGCCCTGGGCCAGACTGGCGATCAACGCCTGGGTATCCTTCGCCGGCAAACGTCCCATCTCCTGCCGGATCACATAGGGCAGTTCCTGCCAAGGCGCCTGAAAACGCTCGCGCGAGGTGATGATGACGTAGATGCGCTCCCCCGCGATGGCCTGAATGACGCGGTCGAGCAATTCGATCGAGGTCGGGTCGAGCCATTGGAAATCGTCGACCACCAGGACGATCGCCTGCTCGCGGCTGCGCCGCACGAAATACTCGACGGCCGTTTCCAGAGTGCGCTCGCGGTTCTGCTTGGCAACCGCCTGGGACTGCGGCTGGTCGATCGAGACTGGCGACAACAGCGCGGCGAAGACGTCGAGCCGCGCCTGGCGTTCCGCGCCATCGCCGATCACCACCTGGTCCAGCTTGTGGCGGATGGTGCCCGGCCCGTCACCATGGTCGATGTTGGCGATCGCGCGGAAGCGCTGGATCAACGGGTACAGCGGGCTGTCCTGGTTGTAGGGCGTACCCTGGTAGATCTGCACCATGGCCTCGTCGCCGGCCTCGCGCAGGAACTGGTGCACGAAGCGCGACTTGCCGATGCCCGGCTCGCCGGTCACCACCAGCACGCGGCCGGCGCCGTCCAGCACCTGGCGCCACTGGCGGCGCGCGAGATCGAGCTGGTCGCTGCGGTCGGCGAAGGTGGTCTGCGCCCAGCGCCCATGGGTCACCGCCTGGTTGTCGCCGGATCTTTCGCCGAGCAGGCGCCAGATGCGCACCGGCTCCGAAATGCCGTGGAAGTCGCGGCGCCCGAGGTCCTCGAAGTCGAAAGCTTCCTGGGTCAGCCGGTAAGTCACATCGGCAACAATGATCTCGTTCGGGCTGGCGAGGCTCTGAACACGGGCGGCCAGGTTGGGGGCGACACCGATGGCCGGCTGCTCGACTGCGGCGCCGGCGCCGATCAGGTCGCCGACGATCACCACGCCCGAGGCGATTCCCACGCGCACCGCCAGCTTGGTGTCCGCCGGTAGCGTCAGTTCTCCAATGCCCTCGGTAATCGCCAGCGCCGCCTGCAAAGCATGCACAGGGGCGTCCTCATGGGCCATCGGATAGCCGAAGTAGGCGAGGATGCCGTCGCCGACGAAGCGCGCGATGTAGCCTTCGTGATTGCCGATGATGGAGGCGCAAAAGTTTTGGTAGTGGCGGACCACGTCCAGCAGGTCCTCGGCCTCGAGCCGCTCCGAAAGCACGGTCGAGCCGACGATGTCGCAGAACATCACGGTCAGGTGCCGTCGCTCGGCCCGTACCGGCTCGCCCGAATCGCGCGGCGCCAGGGCCACCGCCGGCGCGGAGCCTGCCGTGGCCAGAGACTGGGCAGCGCGCAGCAGGCGCCGGCGCTGGCCCAGGGTCAGCCCCAGCTTGGTGAGGTCGTCTTCGGACAATTCAGCGACGATATCGAGATCGATATCGTTTTCCTCGAAAGTGTCGGCGACCCCGCCCAGGCCGATCGCCATCAGCCAGCGTCGGATGGCCATCACAGAGGCGTCCTCCGGCTGACCGGACTGCGGCGCTGCGCCCCGCCGCGCCCCAGTGCGGTCAACGCCGGCGCGGTCAACGCCAGCGGGGCCAACTCCGGGGCGGTCAACTCCGGGGCGGTCAACTGCAGAGAACGGTCCCGTTTTCCTGGTGTCTTGCGGCATTGTCGTCGCACCGGCACGCTCGCCTGCAAAAAAGTAGTGGTTGTATTGTAACGCTGTCCCAAAATCGCGTCTCCCCCATGAATGTCCATCCTACCTTCAAGGAAAGGCCGCTACTGTGCGTTCTACTACACATTTAAGTGATTGATGCCGATTCCGACTTGAATTCGGTCGGCGGAACCGCCCCCCGGCAGAATCAGTTCCCGTCCTGGCGCCGATGACGCGGTATCGTCCCCCCGATCTGCTCGGTGATCTGGTTGGCCGCCCGGACGACCCGGGCGCCCAGTTCGCCCAAGCGCGCCTCGGTCACCCGCACGGAAGGCCCGGAAAGCGAAACGCCGGCAATGACTTCGCCGTGTTCGTTGTGAATCGTCGCCGCGACACAACGCATGCCCACGGTGTGCTCCTCGTCGTCGACCGCCCAGCCGCGCTCGCGCACCCGCACCAGTTCCGCCCGCAAGGCGGCGGGATCGACCAGGGTCTTGTCGGTGAAGCGGGGCATACCCTTGCGGTGCAGCAACGCCGCCACCGTGGCCTCGTCCATTTCCGCCAGCATCGCCTTGCCGACCGCCGAGGCGTGCATCGGCGCGCGCCGGCCCGGGCGGAAAAAGGCGCGCATCGGCGCGTGGCTCTCGAACTGGGTGACGTAAACCAGCTCATTCTGGTCCTCGACGGCCAGGTTGACGGTTTCGCCCACATCTTCCATCAGGCGGCGCATCACCGGCCGGCCCAGGGTGACGATCCGGCGGTTGCGCAGGAAAGCGTTGCCGACGTTGAAGGCACCGACGCCGATCACCCAGACGCTGTATTCCTCGTCGAAATCGGCGAAACGGCGCTGCTGCAGGGTGGTCAGCAGGCGGTGCGTGGTCGACGGCGCCAGGCCGACCGACTGCGCCAGGTCGGTCAGGGTCATGCCGTCGGCCTCGGCAAGGCGTTCCAGGATCGACAGGGCCCGGTCGAGCGACTGCACCTGTCCGCCCCCCTTACTGCCCGGAACCGCAGTCTTGCGCGGGGTCCCCTTGCTGGCGTCCCGCGTCTTGGCGGCAATCTTGGGCATGCGGCGGAACTCCCCCTCACCTGAGTGCATTTTTTGCGGGCTTCTTCCGGGACGGATTCGCGAGCCCTTTGTTGTGCCGCCGCAGCATAGAGGGCCAAGCCGTACGGTGTCAGCAGGTCCCTGCACCGCCTCGCCGCCGACCCCACTTTGGTAGGCGCTTCCATTTTACACAGATCGAAAATCTTTGAAATTCATAAGGAAAAGGTCGCATGAATTCATTCATTCCACGATACGGAATTGAATTCCATTTAAATTGACTCATGATATGCCAGGTGGCATCCTGCGCCCCTCAGCAAAAACAACACCCAATCAGCCCGCTGCCAGAAGCAAGCGAGCAGCAAGATTGAGGCGGAGGAACGAAAATGACCCTGATGACCGCAGCCGAAGCCGCCGTTCGCGTCATGGAAAAAGAAGGCGTTTCCGTCGCCTTCGGCGTTCCCGGCGCGGCGATCAACCCGCTTTACGCCGCCATGAAGAAGCGCCAGACGATCGACCACGTGCTGGCGCGCCATGTGGAAGGCGCCTCCCACATGGCCGAGGGCTACACCCGCGCCGTACCCGGCAACGTCGGCGTGTGCATCGGCACCTCGGGCCCGGCGGGCACCGACATGATCACCGGGCTCTACTCCGCCTCGGCCGATTCGATCCCGATCCTCTGCGTCACCGGCCAGGCGCCGCGCGCCAAGCTGAACAAGGAAGATTTCCAGGCGGTCGATATCGAGACCATCGCCAAGCCGGTCACCAAGTGGACCGTCACGGTCATGGAGCCGGCCCTGGTCCCGCGCGCCTTCCAGCAGGCCTTTCATCTGATGCGCTCCGGCAGGCCGGGCCCGGTCCTCATCGACCTGCCGGTCGACGTGCAACTGGCCGAGATCGAGTTCGACGACGAGACCTATGAGCCCCTGCCGATCTACAAGCCGGCGGCCAGCCGCAAGCAGGTCGAAAAGGCGCTGGAGATGCTGAATGCAGGCGAGCGCCCGCTGATCGTCGCCGGCGGCGGCATCATCAATGCCGACGCTGCCGACCTGCTGGTCGAATTCGCCGAGACCACCGGCATTCCGGTCATCCCCACCCTGATGGGCTGGGGCGCCATTCCCGACGACCACCCGCTGATGGCCGGCATGGTGGGTCTGCAGACCAGCCACCGCTACGGCAACGCCAGCTTCCTGCGCTCCGACTTCGTGCTCGGCATCGGCAACCGCTGGGCCAACCGCCATACCGGTTCCATCGACGTCTACACCAAGGGCCGCAAGTTCGTGCACGTCGACATCGAGCCGACGCAGATCGGACGCGTCTTCGCGCCCGACTACGGGATCGTCTCCGACGCCAAGGCGGCGCTGGTGCTCTTCGTCGAGGTGGCGAAGGAATGGAAGGCCGCGGGCAAGCTGAAGGATCGCGGCGCCTGGGTCCGCGAATGCGAGCACCGCAAGAAGAACATGCTGCGCAAGAGCCACTTCGACGAGGTGCCGCTGAAGCCGCAGCGGGTCTACGAGGAGATGAACGCGGCCTTCGGCCGCGACACCTGCTACGTCACCACCATCGGGCTGTCGCAGATCGCCGCCGCGCAGTTCCTGCACGTCTACAATCCGCGCAACTGGATCAACTGCGGCCAGGCCGGCCCGCTGGGCTGGACCCTGCCGGCGGCGCTCGGCGTGCGCAAGGCCTGCCCGGAGCGCGAGATCGTCGCGGTTTCCGGCGACTACGACTTCCAGTTCATGATCGAGGAACTGGCCGTCGGCGCGCAGTTCAAGCTGCCCTACATCCACGTGGTGGTGAACAACGCCTACCTGGGCCTCATCCGACAGGCGCAGCGCGGCTTCGATATGGACTACAACGTCCAGCTTTCGTTCGAGAACGTGAACGCCCCGGATCTCGGCCAGTACGGTGTCGACCACGTCGCCGTGGCCGAGGGGCTGGGCTGCAAGGCGATCCGCGTGAAGAGCCCCAACGAGTTCAAGGAAGCCTTCGACAAGGCCCACCAGTTGATGGCCGAGTACCAGGTTCCCGTGGTCGTGGAGTTCATGCTGGAGCGCGTCACCAACGTGTCCATGGGCATGGAGATCAACGCGGTGAACGAGTTCGAAGAAACCCTCTGCCTCGACCCGACGCTCGGCCCCGACGGCCTGCCCAAGGGCAAGCAGCCGGAACTTGAGCCGGCCGAGTAGCCCCATACACGAACCCACGCGCCGCGCCGGCGTAGAATTTCACCTTGCTGCCATTGACTCGGGCCCGGCCCGGGCCTGTAAGCTGTCGAAAAATGTGAGGAGACCCCAGACATGCCCAAGTTTGCCGCCAATCTGTCGATGCTCTACGGCGAGCATGACTTCATCGACCGCTTCGCGGCGGCCGCGAAAGACGGCTTCCGGGGTGTCGAGTACCTGTTTCCCTATGCCTTCGAGAAGGAAGTGCTGGCCGAGGCGCTGAAGGCCAACGGCCTGACCCAGGTGCTGCACAACATGCCGGCCGGCGACTGGGATGCCGGCGAGCGTGGATTGGCCTGTTTGCCGGACCGCGTCGGCGAATTCCAGGACGGCGTCGGCACCGCGATCGCCTACGCCAAGGCGCTGGGTTGCACCCAGTTGCACGCCATGGCCGGCCTACGGCCGGACGGCGGCGATCCCGACACGCTGGCCGAAACCTACATCGAGAACCTGCGCTTTGCCGCCGAGAAGACCAAGGAAGCCGGCATCAAGCTGCTGATCGAGGCGATCAACACCATCGACATCCCGGGCTTCTACCTGTCGACCTCGGCGCAGGCCCTGGCGGTCATCGACACCGTCGGTTCCGACAACCTCTTCTTCCAGTACGACATCTATCATATGCAGATCATGGAAGGCGATCTGACCCGGACCATCGAGAAGAACCTGGCGAAGATCCCGCACATGCAACTGGCCGACAATCCCGGCCGCCACGAGCCGGGCACCGGCGAGATCAACTACAGCTTCCTCTTCGACGCCATCGACCGCATGGGTTACAAGGGCTGGATCGGCTGCGAGTACAAACCCAAGGCGGGCACCACGGCGGGCCTGGGCTGGCTGCGCCCCTACCTCACCGCCAGCGCCGCGGCGGAATAGGCCGCGCGCCACAAGGAATTACGGAAGGAACGGAAAGACTATGGCTAAAATCGGATTCATCGGCCTCGGCATCATGGGCGCGCCCATGGTCGGCCACCTGCTGGACGGCGGCCACGAAGTCACCAGCACCGTGCACCGCACCCCGGCGCCGGAAGCGTTGACCAAGAAGGGCCTGAAGCTCGTCAAGACCGCCAAGGAGGTGGCCGCGGCGACCGACATCATCATCACCATGGTGCCGGACACGCCCCAGGTGGACGCGGTGCTGTTTGGCGAGAACGGCGTCGCCGAGGGCCTGTCGAAGGGCAAGCTGGTGATCGACATGAGCTCGATCTCCCCCATCGAGACCAAGGTCTTCGCTGAGAAGATCAACAAGCTGGGCTGCGACTACCTGGACGCGCCGGTCTCCGGCGGCGAGGTCGGTGCCAAGGCGGCCTCCCTCACCATCATGGTCGGCGGCAGCGACGCGGCCTTCGAGAAGGCCAAGCCGGTCTTCGAACTGATGGGCAAGAACATCACCCTGGTGGGCGGCAACGGCGTCGGCCAGACCACCAAGGTCGCCAACCAGATCGTCGTCGCCCTGACCATCGAGGCGGTCGGCGAGGCCCTGGTCTTCGCCTCCAAGGCCGGCGCCGATCCCGCCAAGGTGCGCCAGGCCCTGATGGGTGGCCTCGCCTCGTCGCGTATCCTGGAGGTGCACGGCGAGCGCATGATCAAGCGCACCTTCGATCCGGGCTTCCGCATCGAGCTGCACCAGAAGGACCTGAACCTCGCCCTGCAGGGTGCCAAGGCGCTGGGCGTCAGCCTGCCCAACACGGCGACCGCGCAGGAACTGTTCAACGCCTGCGCCGCCAACGGCGGCGCGGCCTGGGACCACTCCGCCATGGTGAAAGCCCTGGAACTGATGGCCAATCACCCGGTGGCCGAGGACTCCGCCGCCTCCGCTGCCGCGGAGTAAACTGCTTTTCCGCAGAAGTCCCATCCCTGCGACTAACGGCCCGTCGGTTCATCCGGCGGGCTTTTTCTTTGGCTAGCCCCCTGCGCCGGTGCCGTCGAACTGCAGGAACACGCGGTCCGCCGGGACCTGCACGGCGGGGCTTGCCGCGGGATCGAAGTCCGTGAAGCCGACCTTGCGCAGCGCCGCCAGCGAGGCGGCGTTGTCGGGCTCGACGTTGGCCAGCATCAGGCGCCGGCCGAACAGCCGCAGCGCCGGGCCGCAGTAGGCACGCAGCACCTCCTGCGCGAAGCCCTTGCCGTGATGGTCGACGGCGATCCAGTAGCTGAGCCCTATCCGCGCCGGATCGATCTCGTAGCTGCCGATCGCCCCGACGAAGCCGCCACCGTCACGCAACACCACCGCATAGCGGCTGGGTACGCCGCCGATCCTGTTCGCCAGGTGCCCGCGGAACATCGCGGCCTTCTCCGCCCCGTCGAGCGTGCTGACGAAACGCAACTCGCCATTGGGCCCGAAGGCACCGACCATCCGTGCCGCTACCGGGCCCTCCGAAGCGAAGCGGCAATAAGCGGCCTCGTCATCGGGATCGAGGGGGCGAATCGCCAGCCGGCCGGTTTCCAGATGCAGCGCCATCCGTTCAGCCATGTTTCGCCGTTTCGCCACGGGCCACCCCGAGGATCGCCGTGATCGAGCGCTCGATATCGTCGTCCGTGGTCGCCCAGGAAGAGACGCTGACGCGCATGGCGGCGCGGCCCTTCCAGGTGGTGCCGCCGCACCAGCAGGTGCCCTCTTCCTGAACCGCGGCGAGGACACGCTTCGTACGGTCGGCGTCGCCGAAAGCGACCACCACCTGGTTCAACACCACCTCGTTCAGAATCTCCGCCCCGCCGCCGGCAAGGCCTTCGGCGAAGCGCCGCGCCTGGCGACAATGGCGGCTCACCAGTGCGTCGAGACCGGACCGCCCGAGCGACCGCAGTGCCGCCCAGACCTCGACCGCGCGGGCGCGCCGCGAACTCTCGGGCGTGAAATTCATCGCGTCGCGATGCTCGCTCGCGATCAGGTAGGCCCCGCTGAGGGCCATCGCGGCAGCCAGCGCGTCCGGATCGCGCACCAGGGCAAGACCGCAATCGTAGGGCACGTTCAGCCACTTGTGCGCGTCGGTCGCCCAGGAGTCCGCCTCGCGAAAACCCGCGGCCAGAGCTTCCTGCTCGCGGGAAGCCAGCGCCCAGAGCCCGAAGGCACCGTCCACATGCACCCAGGCGTGATGCTGCCTTGCCCAGGCGATGGCTTCTGCCGCCGGGTCGAAGGCACCGGAATTCACGTTGCCCGCCTGGAGGCAGAGGATCGCCGGTCCGTCGACGGCCGGCAGCCGTTCGGCGCGCAGCCGTCCCTCGCCGTCCACCGGCACGCGCAGCACCCGCTCGCGCCCCAGCCCCAGGAGGGAGAGCACCTTATAGAGCGTGGCATGCGCCTCCTCGCCGACGATCACGGTGATGGGCGGAGCGCCGAACAGGCCCTGGCGGTCGACGTCCCAGCCCGCCGCCGCGAGGACCTGGTTCCGGGCCGCGGCAAGGCAGGTGAGATTGGCCATGGTCGCGCCGGTGCAAAGCGCCCCTTCCGCCGCCGCGGGCAATCCGAGGGCCTCCTTCAGCCAGCGCAGCGCCGCACTCTCGAAGCAGGAAGTCGCCGGCGAACTGACGAAGCTGAAGGCGTTCTGGTCCCAGGCGGCCGCCAGATACTGCGCGGCGACCGTGGCCGGCAGCGCGCCGCCGGTGACGAATCCGAAGTAGCGGCCACCGGCGCTGGCCACGGTGGCAGGCGAGCCGTAGTCGTCCAGGAAGGCCAGAACCTCTTCGGGCGCGGCCGGGCCGTCGGGCAAGGGCCCTTCGAGTGCCGCGGTCAACCGCTCGACCGAGCCGGGCAGCGCGCCGGTGGGGCGCTCCGGCAGGCCGGCCAGATAGTCGGCCGCCCGGCCGGCCGCCGCGCCCAGAAGGTCATGCATGGCTGTGCGTTTCATGGTGCGTCCTACGGTCAGACAGGGGACGGGATGCGGCGGAAATTTGGGAACAGACTACGCAGGATTTGGCCATTTGCCAGCCCGTTCACGCAACCGGCCGGTCTGCTGAGAGCATGCGCCTTGCGTAAGCTGAGCGGATCGTGGGGTTGGCAGCCCGCCCCCGCAGCGGCTATCACCAGAACACCAGCCGTAACGCATCGGGCCCTGCCGCATGATCCTCACCCTCGCCGTTGCCGGATACCGCTCGCTCAGGGAACTGATTCTGCCGCTCACCGGTCTGAACGTGGTGACCGGCGCAAACGGCAGCGGCAAGTCGAGCTTCTATCGCTCTTTGAGGTTGCTCGGCGAAGCGGCACAAGGCCGTATCGTGCAGTCGCTGGCCGTTGAAGGTGGCCTGGAATCGACGCTCTGGGCCGGCCCGGAAAGCTTTTCGCGGGCCATGAAGAGCGGCGAAGCGCCGGTGCAGGGCACCGTCCGGCGCGAGCGGGTGAGCCTGAAGCTGGGCTTCGCCTCGGAGGACTACGGCTACGCCATCGACCTCGGCCTGCCAGTCAAGAATAGCCAGTTCTTCAATGGCGAGGCGAACACCCCTTCGATGTTCGACCGTGACCCGGAGATCAAGACGGAAGCCGTCTGGATCGGCGAAGTCCCGAAACGCGGCAACCTGATCGCCTCGCGCAACGGGTCGGGCGTGCAGGTCCTTGACGACGCCGGCAAACGCGCGACGGTGATCACCGACCTCGCCCCCTTCGACAGCATGATGACCCACGCCGCCGACCCGCGCGGCGCGCCGGAATTGCTGACACTGCGCGAGCGCATGCGTGGCTGGCGCTTCTACGATCACTTCCGCAGCGATGCCGAGGCGCCGGCCAGGCGCCCGCAGGTGGGCACCCGCACGCCGGTGCTGGCTTCCGATGGCGTGGACCTCGCCGCCGCATTGCAGACGATCCGGGAAATCGGCGATGCAGCCGGCCTGCAGGCGGCCATCGAGGACGCCTTTCCCGGCAGCCGTATCGAGATCGATGGGACCGGCGGGCTCTTCGAAGTCACCATGCGCCAGCACGGTCTGCTGCGGCCCCTGCGTGGCGCCGAACTCTCCGACGGCACCCTGCGCTACCTGCTGCTGATCGCGGCGCTGATGACGCCGCGCCCGCCCTCGCTCATGGTGCTGAACGAACCGGAAACCAGCCTGCATCCCGATCTTCTGGAACCGCTGGCCCGCCTGATTGTCGAAGCGGCCCGGCGATCCCAGGTCATCGTCGTGTCGCACGCCCGACCGTTGGTCAAGGCCCTGTCAGACGCCGAAGACAGCACCGTCTTCACCCTGGAAAAGAACTTGGGCGAGACCCTGGCCCCCGGCATTGAGCCACCCGCCTGGAACTGGCCGAAGCGCTAACGCCGGGCCGCTCTAACGCTTGAAGGTTTCCACCGCCTGATAGATGCGCACGGCGGTGGTCAACCAGCAGAGACCGCCGAAGATCCACGCGAACCAGGCAAAGAGGTCCGGGAAGAGGCAGATCGCGACGAAGAGGGCGATGGTCTCGCTGCCTTCTGTCAGGCCGCCCAGGTAGTAGATCGACTTCGATCCGCGTGCCGCCGTGGTGATGCCGCGCTTGGCCGCCAGCGCGGCGAAGGCCAGGAAGGAGGCGCCGGTGCCGACAAAGCTGAAGATGAGGAAGGCCGCCGGCAGCGCGTCTTCGGGCCGCCCGACGGCGAAGAAGAACACCACGCCGGAATAAAACAGAAAATCCAGCACGATATCGAGATAGCCGCCGAGATCGCTGATGCGGCCGTGGCGCGCCACCGCGCCGTCCAGGCCGTCGGCCAGGCGGTTCAACAGGATGCAGGCCAGCGCCGCCGGATAGCTGCCCAAGGCCAGCAGCGCCCACGCGCCGGTGCCGATGAAGAAGCCGGTCCAGGTGACGCTGTTGGCGGTGACGCCGAGACGCGCGAGCCGCCGCCCGACGGCATCGAGCGGCGGATCGATCAGCTTCCTGAGGCGGGCGTCCAGCATGGTCCTCCCTTACCCGCTTGGGGCCTTGGGCGCCAGAGGCAGACGATCACGCCTGCGTCAGGCCATATCCACATAGCGGCCGAGGCGCACCGCCGAGGCCCCGGGGTTGAGCCGGCGCGACGGCATGATCAGCACGCAGTCGTCGTAGGGTGTGGTCACCGGCGTCTCGCCGTCGTAGGCGATGATACTGCCGGCCTTGGGGATAACCTCCAGGCCCATGTATTCCTCGACGAACCGGAAGCCCTCGCTCTGGATGGTCACCGGACCGGTCACCTCGATGAAGCGCTGCTGCGGCAACGCCACCCCCGCCAGCGCCGCCTCGGCCCAGCCCGCATCGACCAGGCCGTTGACCAGCAGAAAGCGCAGCGCGGGCTGGATCGCCAGCGGACCGGCGGCGGCCTCCCAATGCTGGCCGCATTCCATCAGCAGGGCGTTCTTCGGGCTGGCCGGATCGGCAAAGCCCTCGTAGTCGCGCATGCGCTTGCCGGCGGCGTGACCGGCATCGGTCACCACAATCTCCGGCAGGCCGACGGCCTTGGCCAGCTCGCGGCCCTTGGCCAGAGGCCCGGCCATCATCATGGCCGGCTGCCTGCGCTGCATGGAGTGGATGTCGAGCAGCAGGTCCACGGTGCCGATGTAGGGCCGCACCGTCCTGGCACGGGTCAACTCGGTGGACTGGCGCGCAGCGTCGTCCAGCACCTCGGCCGTCCACAGCCGGTTGAAATCCTCGTCGACGAAGCGCGAGGCGGTCGGATTGTGTGGGTCGAAGCTGAGATAGGCGGCGACGTTCATGAAGCCGAGCGACAGCGTGCCCCTTACCGGCTTCACGCCGTTGCGGAACAGCCAGTCGAGCGCGATGGCACCGCACAATTCATTGCCGTGCACTACGGCAGTGATCATCACGTGCGGCCCCGGCTCGCCGCTGTCGAAGCGGGTGATGTAGTCGATACCTGTATTGCCGGCCTTGTACGGCGCAATATCCGGCGCGGCCAGTTCGATGGGGTTGTTGTCCTGCTGCATCAATCGTCTCCCTGACCCGCCGCCATTCGCCGGGTATCCTGTTGATTATCACCATTGCCCGCCCACTCGGCCTTGCGGTCCAGCGGGAATATTCCCGGCCGCACATGGCGGTAGGGCAGCTGTGCCAGATCGGCGGTGCCCCAGTCCGGCGTGTCCACGATCACGATGGCCGCGGCCAGCGGCTCATAGACCGCGCGGAAATGGGTCTTGGAGCGCAGCAACACGATGTCCTGCGCGGCAAAGTCGATGCCGAACTGCTCCAGCGCATCGAGGTCGATGGCCGAGGTGCAGACGGAAATGACGCTGACGGTGACCGTGCCCAAGCGCAGCAGCGCCGAAGGGCCGAGATCGATGTGGCGGCCTTTGCGCATCGGGCCCGTGCCGGTGAACGCCTTGTCGCCGGCCCAGAGCACCTCAGCCTCGGCCTCGATGGGACCGCCGGAGCGATCCGACGACTTGCCGCCGAGCCGAACCTTGATCGTCGCCCCAGCGCCCGCCTCCACCGCCGCCCCGGCAGTCTCCGCATCCCACAGGTAGGGGCAATGCACCGCGAGGCCGTCGGCTTCTGCGATCAGGCGGTGCAGCGCCCAGGTGGAATCGTTGAAACGGTCGGCGTGTTCCAGCAGCACCACCGGCCCGGCGTCCCGGGAGGCGTTCTCGCGGGCGATCCGCGCGGCCTTGGCGAGGCCGCCGTCGAGATCGTCGACCAGTTCCTCGTGCAACAGGGGCTCGCGCAGTACCCAGATGCGCCAGGCAAGGCGCGCCGCCTCGGCTTCGGCCAGGACGCGGTCGCCGTCGGCCACCACGGCGACGGAGAAGCCGAGGTCCGGCGTGTCGGCATAGGCAAAGCCGCAGAACACCGAAGCATCCAGGATCCCCGGTACCTTGGCCGGCAAGCTCACGGAATCGGCAACGACGTCCTGCAACGGCTCCAGCGCGGTGGCGGTGAAGATGGACGGCAGCGTCACCGGCGGCTTCACCAGAACCACCCGCGGATCGGCAGTACCGTTCAGCTTGGCCAGCAGGCAGCGGGCCGCCCGCGCGCCGGTTTCGGCCATATCGATGTGCGGCGAGTAGTGGAAGCCGAACAGCGCCGTGCAAAGCTCAGCCGTGCGCGGCGAGAGGTTGGCGTGCAGGTCGAAGGCGACCATGACCGGCAGGTCCGGGCCGAGCGTATCGCGCAGGGCCTGCAGCAGGTCGCCCTCCGGGTCAACCCGGCTGGGGGTCGTCATGGCGCCGTGCAGGAACAGCAGCACGCCGTCGAGCGGGCCACCGTCCGCTTGCGCCGCCCGCAGCCGCGCCAGCAGTTCGTCGCGATAATGATCGAAAGCCGCGTCGCTGCTGTGACCGGCCGCCGAGCAGTCGGTGTAGACCAGCGGTACGATGTCGACGCCGGGCGCACCCGCAGCGCCCAGGGCCCGCAGGAAGCCGCCGGCGACGGTTGCCGTGCCGGCCAGCCCCTCCGTCAGCGCCGCGCCGCGCCGCGCCTCGCGTTCGAAATCGTCGATGCCGGTTTCCACCGGCAGGAAGGACACCGACTCCAGCGCGAAACCGCCAACGGCGACGCGCCACGCTTTAGACCCCTGTCCGCTACTCACAACCACACCTCAAAGACAAACGCGTTCATTCTTCACCCAAATAGACGTTGCCCATCGTCTGCGCCAGTTGCATGCGGATCGCGTCGATGAGCTGTTGGGCCGGACGGGAAAAGCCGCGGTCGGCCAGATGCAGTACGCCATAACGGTTGACCAGGCGCGGCGTCAGCGGGCGCGCCTCCAGGTCGCCGCGGCCGGTGCCGCCCCACGACAGGGCATTGAGGATGGCGACGCCCTGACCCATTCGCACCAGGTCGCAGATGGTGCCGGAAAGATTGGTCTCGGCGCGCAGACGCATCGGCACGCCGGCGCGGCGGAACATCTGCTCGATGCGGTGGCGCGAGGGATAGCGCCGGGTCATGGTGATCAGCGGCACCTCGGCCAGGTCCTCGACGCTGATGGCATGCTTGGCCATCAGCGGATGGCCCGGCGGCATCAGGACCACCGAATGGGTTTCAATCAGCGGGATCGCCTCGATCCCGGGATGGCTGCCCATCATGGAGGCAAAGGCCAGTTCGACCTGGTCGCGCAGCAGCCAGTCGACCATCATCTCGGTCAGGCCGGTTTCCATGGTGAGGATGAGGTGCGGGTGCTCGCCTAGGAATCCCTCAAGCAAGCGGTGCAGCACCGCCTCATAGAGCATCGGCGTGATGCCGACGCGCAAACGACCGGTGCCGTGGCGCCGCACGTCCTCGGCCGAGCGGCGGACCCGGTCGATCCCGTCGAGCGCGTTGCCAACGTCGATGGAAAGACGGTGCGCCTCCGGCGTTGGAGTCAGTTTCCCCTTGGCGCGATGGAACAGCGAGAAGCCCAGTTCCTCCTCGAACTGCTTGAGCAGACGGCTGACCGCCGGCTGCGACACGCCGAGGTAGCGCGCCGCGGCACTGACCGAACCGGCGTCCATAACCGCATGGAAAGCCTCCATCATCCGCGGCGTCGGCGGACGGCGGCCTTCCGTGTCGCTGGGAGGATCGTAGCTATACCCCATAACCTAATGTTATAGCCTCTATGACCCGCACGATAGGGTTTACCTGCCAATTGTTGTTGGTTGGCGGCAATGCCATTTCACTTTGACAGCCTCACTAGACGCTTGCATTATACCCAGGAAGGCTCCGCCGTCGAGTGGTCGGAAGGAGTCACACGAAAAATCCGCGCGGCAACCCGGCCTGTTGAACGGGACGACGCGGATCGCAGGAACAGGCGCATCAACGTCTTACGGGGAACGATCTCATGCGAAAGAGCACTCTGCTTTGTGCGGTTTCTCTCGCCGCGGCCCTGGCCTCGCCGGCCGCCGCGCAGGAACTGACCATCGGACTGTCGGCGGAACCCTCCGCTCTCGATCCGCACTATCACAATCTCGGCCCGAACAACGCCATGCGGCGCCATCTCTTCGAGTCGCTGATCCTGCAGGACGAAAAGCAACGCCTGCACCCCGGCCTTGCCACCTCGTGGAAGCCGCTGGACGACACCACCTGGGAATTCAAACTGCGCGAAGGCGTGAAGTTCCACGACGGCTCGCCCTTCACGGCGAAGGACGTCGTCTATAGCGTCTGCCGCATCCCCAATGTCGAGAACAGCCCCTCGTCCTTTACGGTCTACACCAAGGGCATCGCGGACATGGAGATCAAGGACCCCCACACCTTGATCATCAAGACCGGCACGCCCTTCCCGCTTCTGCCGGTCGAGGTCTCCGCCTGGGGCGTCATTTCGGCGACCGCCAACGGCGTCACCGGCGACATCGGCTTCAGCCCAGAGGGCTGCACCGGCACCGGCGACTACCCGAAGACCGAGGCCTTCAATACCGGTGCCGCCGCCATCGGCACGGGCCTGTACAAATTCAAGGAATACACCCGCGGCGAGAAGATCGTCTTCGAGCGCAACGGAGATTATTGGGGCGACAAGGCCGACTGGGCCACGGTCACCTTCCGGCCGATCACCAGCGACGGCCCGCGCGTGGCCGCCCTGCTGGCCGGCGATGTCGACATGATCGACAAGCCGCCGCTGCAGGATCTGGAGCGCATCAAAGCCGAGGGTTTCCAGATTGCCCAGGGCCTGTCCAACCGTGTCATCTACCTGCACATGGACCAGAAGGAAGAGCCGAGCCCGGGCATCACCGGTACCGACAAGAACCCCTTCCTGGACGTCCGCGTGCGCAAGGCCGTTTCCATGGCGATCAACCGCGAGGCCATCGTCGATCGCATCATGGGCGGCATTGCCGTGCCGGCCGGCGAGCTGCTGCCGCCGGGCATGTTCGGCTCCAGTCCGGACGCCGAGGCGACCCCCTACGATCCGGATCAAGCCAAGCAGTTGTTGGCGGAGGCCGGCTATCCGGACGGTTTCGGCCTGACCATCGGCTCGCCCAACGACCGCTACATCAATGACGCCCAGATCGCCCAGGCGGTCGCCCAGATGCTGACCCGCATCGGCATCACCACCCAGGTCGACGCGGTCACCGCCAGCACCTTCTTCAAGCGGCGTAACCAGTACGAATTCTCGATGTACCTGGCGGGCTGGGGCTCGGCGACCGGCGAAATGTCCTCGCCGCTGCGTGCCCTCATCGCCACGCCGGATAAGGCCAAGGGCTACGGCGGCACCAACCGCGGCCGCTATTCCAGCCCGGCACTGGACTCCATGATCGACGAGGCACTGGCGACCGTCGACGACGACAAGCGCGAAGCGGTACTCCAGGAAGCCAGCAAGCTGGCGATGTCGGACTTCGCCATCCTGCCGCTGCATTTCGAGGTGACGCCCTGGGCCTTCCGCAAGGGCATCACCTACGCGCCGCGTACCGACCAGTATACGCTGGCCCTCGGCGTCAAGCCGGCCAGCTGACGGTCTAATGGTAACGGCGGGACGGAGCTCAGGCTCCGTCCCGCCCGCACCGCCTCACGGGGTGCGACGCACCGCCAACAGCGGCAGGGCATAACCGATGCTCGTCTATCTTTTGCGCCGTCTGGGCCAGAGCCTCTTCGTGGTCGTCGCCATGGCGGTACTGGTTTTCATCGGCGTCTACGCGATCGGCAATCCGATCGACATCATGATCAGCGCGGATTCCGACCAGGCCGAGATGGAAGCCGCCATCGCCCGCCTCGGCCTCGACAAGCCGATGTGGGAACAGTTCTTCATCTTCGTCAAAAACGCGCTGCAGGGCGACCTGGGCCGCAGTTTCGTCTATTCCAGCGACGCCCTCGGCCTCATCCTCTCCAAACTGCCCGCGACCCTCGAATTGGCCTTCCTGGCACTGCTCTTCGCCGTCTTCATCGGCGTGCCGTTGGGCATGATCGCCGGCCTGCGGCCGCACTCCGTCGTCGGCAAGTCGATCATGGCCGGGTCGATCCTGGGCTTCAGCCTGCCGAACTTCTGGCAGGGCATGATGCTGATCCTGCTCTTTGCGGTGATCTTCAAGGTGCTGCCCTCGGGCGGACGTGGGGATACCGTCGAAGTCTTCGGCATCGCCTGGTCCTTCCTCACCCTCGACGGCCTGTCGCACATGCTGCTGCCGGCGATCAATCTGGCGCTGTTCAAGACCTCCCTGGTGATCCGTCTGGCGCGCGCCGGCACCCGCGAGGCCGCCCTGCAGGATTACGTGAAGTTCGCCCGTGCCAAGGGCCTGTCGCCCACGCGCATCGTGCTGGTGCACATCGCCAAAAACATCATGATCCCCGTGGTCACCATCCTGGGCCTGGAACTGGGCAGCATGATCGCCTTCGCGGTGGTCACCGAGTCGGTCTTCGCCTGGCCGGGCATGGGCAAGCTGCTGATCGATTCCATCCAGCTACTCGACCGCCCCGTCGTGGTCGCCTACCTGATGCTGACGGTGTTCATGTTCATCATCATCAACTTCGCCGTCGACATGCTCTATTGCCTGCTCGATCCGCGGGTCCGGCTTTCGCAGGTGCGGGCATGACCGATACGTTGAAAGCCACGGAGACCCGTGCGACCCACCTGCGGCCCGGCTGGCGCACCACGCCGGCTGCGCGCTTTGCCGCCGAATTCGCCGAGAGCCCGCTGGCCGTCGCCGCCCTGCTGCTGACGCTGACGCTCGCCCTGCTGGCACTCTTCGCCAACTTCATCACGCCGCAGAATCCCTACGACCTCGCACAGCTCGACATCATGGAAGGCATGCAGCCACCCGGCAGCACCTCCTTCGACGGTGCCATGACCTATCACCTCGGCACCGACGAGCAGGGCCGCGACATGCTCTCGGCCATCGTCTTCGGCCTGCGCATGAGCCTGGGCGTCGGCGCCATGAGCACCGTCATCGCACTGTCAATCGGCATGTCCATCGGCGTGCTGGCGGCCTACTTCGGCGGCCGGGTCGATGCCGTCATCATGCGTGTCGTCGACCTGCAGCTCTCGTTCCCGGCAATCCTCGTCGCGCTCATCCTGCTGGCGGTGCTGGGCAAGGGCGTCGACAAGGTGATCTTCGCCCTCATCATCGTGCAGTGGGCCTATTATGCCCGCACCGTGCGCGGCACCGCCCTTGTGGAGCGCCGCAAGGAGTACATCGAGGCGGCATCCTGCCTCGCCCTGTCGCACCGGCGCATCGTGCTCCGCCACCTGCTGCCGAACTGCCTGCCGCCGCTGATCGTGGTGGCCACCGTGCAGATCGCCAATGCCATCGCGCTGGAGGCGACGCTGTCCTTCCTGGGCGTCGGCGTACCGATCACCGAGCCCTCGCTGGGCCTGCTGATCGCCAACGGCTACGACTACATGCTGTCGGGCAAGTACTGGATTTCCTTCTTTCCCGGCGTGGCACTGCTGATCACCATCGTCGCCATCAACCTGGTCGGCGACCAGTTGCGCGACGTGATGAACCCCCGGCTAAAGCGATGAGGGGCCTGAAGCGATGAGCGCACCGACGCTGGAGGTCCGGAATCTCGAAACCCACTTCCTTACCCGCGACGGCGTGGTGAAGGCGGTCGACGGCGTCAGCTTCCAGGTCGGCGCCGGTGAGATCCTGGGCCTGGTGGGCGAGTCGGGTAGCGGTAAATCGATCACCGGCTTCTCAATCCTCGGCCTGGTCGACGCGCCGGGGCGCATCGCCGGCGGCGAGATCCTGTTCCAGGGCCGCGACCTGGTGCCGCTGCCCGAGCGCGAGCGCCGCAAGCTGCGCGGCTCCAAGATCGCGATGATCTTTCAGGACCCGATGATGACCCTGAACCCGGTTCTGCGCATCGACACCCAGATGACCGAGGCGGTGCGGGCCCACCGCGACGTGTCGAAAGCGCGGGCGCTGGAGATCGCCCGCGAGGCGCTGGTGAAGGTCGGCATCGCCTCGCCGGACGAGCGCCTCGCCTCCTATCCGCACCAGTTCTCCGGCGGCATGCGCCAGCGCGTCGCCATCGCCATCGCTTTCTTGAACGAGCCCGAGCTGATCATCGCCGACGAACCGACGACGGCGCTGGACGTCACCATCCAGGGCCAGATCCTGCACGAGGCGCAGACCCTGTGCCGCGAGACCGGTACGGCGATGATCTGGATTACCCACGACCTGGCGGTAGTGGCCGGCCTCGCCGATCACATCTGTGTCATGTACGCCGGCCGCGTCGTCGAACAGGGGCCGATCGACGCCGTGCTCGACCAGCCGGCGCACCCCTACACCGTCGGCCTCATCGGCTCGGTGCCCAGCCGCAACCGACGCGGCGGCCGGCTGTTCCAGATCCCCGGCATGACGCCCTCGCTGCTGAACCTGCAGCCCGGCTGTGCCTTCCGCAGCCGCTGCCCGCGCGCCGATGCCGCCTGTCTCGACGAACCGCCGGTGCACGCCGCCAGCCAGGGGCGCCAGGTGCGCTGCGCGCATCCTCACGACCAACCGCTGGAAACGGTACTGCAGAGCAGCGCCGGCGGACAGGAGGCGTCGCTGTGAGCGCCGGGCTCCAGGCCGGCGGCCTCCAATCCAGCGACGCGGAAGCGCCGGCAGAGCGCCGCCCGATCCTGCATGCCGAAGGGGTGAGCAAACGCTTCGTGAAGCGCCTCGACTTCGCCGGGCGCATCGCCCAGCGCCTCGGCTCGTCGATCCGCGAGGAAACGGTGCACGCCGTGGACGGCGTCGACCTCACCGTCGGCGCCGGCGAGGTGGTCGGCCTGGTCGGCGAATCCGGCTGCGGCAAGTCGACCTTCGGGCGCATGGTCGCCGGCATCCTGCCGCCCAGCGCGGGCACGCTCGCCTTCGACGGCAAGCCGGTATGGCGAAACGGCAGGGTCGCCGGCCACGATACCGCCCTGGCCATCCAGATGATCTTCCAGGATCCCTTCGCCTCCCTCGATCCGCGTATGCGCGTCGAGGAAATCATCGGCGAGGCGCCGCAGGTCCACGGCCTGGTGCCGCGGGGTGAGGTGGCCGACTACGTCGCCGAGGTCATGCTGCGCGTCGGCCTCGATCCGGATTTCCGGCGCCGCTATCCTCACCAGTTTTCCGGCGGCCAGCGCCAGCGCATCGGCATCGCCCGCGCCCTCGCCGTGAAGCCGCGCTTCCTCGTCTGCGACGAGGCCATCGCCGCGCTGGACGTTTCCATCCAGGCGCAGGTCATCAACCTCTTCATGGACCTGCGCCGCGACCTCGACCTCACCTATCTCTTCATCAGCCACGATCTCTCGGTGGTCGAGCACATCGCCGACCGGGTGGTCATCATGTACCTGGGCCGCGTGGTGGAGATCGCCACCACCGAAGACATCTTCGATGCCCCCAACCACCCCTACACCCAGGCGCTGTTGTCGGAAGTGCCGCGCATCGAGTTGCGCAAGCGCCGCTATCAGCCGGTGAAGGGCGAGATCCCCTCGCCGCTCGACCCGCCCCCGGGCTGCCACTTCCACCCGCGCTGCCCGCACGCCAGCGAGCGCTGCCGCATCGAGCGGCCGGCCCTGAGGGAAATCGCTCCCGGACGCTGGTCCGCCTGCCACTTGAACGATTGATCATGAAGCCGATGGAAAGCGATCCTCCTTCCGACGCCCCGCCTTTTGACGTTCCGCCTTTCGACGAGCGGGCCTACGACCTTCTTGCCCCCGCCGGCGAGGCCGTTCCGCTGCTCATCGACTCGCCGCATTCCGGGCGGGTCTATCCCGAGGACTTCGTCACCCAGGTGCCGGCGCTGGTGCTGCGCGGTGCCGAGGACTGGATGGTCGACGACCTGGTCGGTGCGGCACCGCAGACCGGCGCGACCCTGCTCGCCGCGCGCTTCCCGCGCGCCTACATCGATCCCAACCGGCGCCTCGACGACGTCGACCCGCAACTGATCGACGGCACCTGGCCGGAACCGCTGAACCCCGGCCCCAAGTCCGCGCTGGGTATCGGTCTGTTCCGTCACCGCACCAACGACGGCAAACCCCTGCTGGCCGGCCCGATGTCGGTGGCCGGCCTGCGCAACCGTATCGAGCGCTGCTGGTGGCCCTACCGCCGCACGCTGCATGACACCCTCGACCGGCTGCACGCACGGCACGGCGCCGTCTGGCACATCGACATGCACTCGATGAAGTCCTTCGGCACGGCAATCACGCCCGACGGGCCCGGCGCCGAACGCCCGGACATGGTGATCGGCGACCTGGAGAGTGAAAGCTGCGACCCCGCCTTCACCGCCTTCATTGCCGAGCGTCTCGCGGCCCTCGGTTACAGCGTGTCGGTGAACACGCCCTACAAGGGCGCCGAAATCATCCGGTCCTGCGGCCGCCCGGCGGAGAACCGCCACTCCCTGCAGATCGAGATGAAGCGCAATCTCTACATGGACGAGGCGACGATCACCGCCAACGGCGGCTACGAAAAGCTGAAGGCCGACCTCAGCACTCTGATCGCCGATGTCGCCGCCTGGACGCGGGAAGCGAAGGCGGCTTAGAGCCGCCTACTCCGCCGCCAGGCTCTTGCTTCGTCCCGGCAGCGCGCCGCGGATGACATAGGCCAGCGTCTGCACCACCTGCTGCGGGGTCTCGCAGACCGCCAGAGCGGCACCGTCGACTTCTTTCAGGGCATGAGTCAGCGCCGGGTCGTGCAGAGTGATGAGTGCCTTGCCCAGGGCCGCCGCGGTCCCGGCATCGAAGGCCGCATTCCACTGCTTGTACTTGTCGCCGAAGCGCACCACCACGACATCGGCCTCGCCGATCAGCGTGCGAGTGCGGATGGCGTTCATGCGCGAGCCCTTCTGGTCGCGCCAGAAGGCGTTTTCCTCCTCGCCCAGGATGACCGCGCCGCAGTCGTCGCTGTCCTCATGCACAGTGATCGGCGCGTCGAGACGCACCGGCAGGCCGGACTCGGCCACGCCGGCGGCGATCTGCTCGCGCCAGTCGGAATGGATTTCGCCGGAAAGATAGACGTTCCAGAGACGTTCCCTCATCTCGTTGATCCTTGTCTCTTCATTGGGAAGCGGTTGGCGGTTGTTCTAACATAACGCCCCGTCCCAGGCAGCCCCTACCGACCGAAAATTTGGTCTGGAAGCAACACCACCAGGACCGCCTCCACCCCGGTGGCGCGCCTGCCGGCAAAAGGGGATCCGGCGACGACAAGTACCACCCCGCCGGCAGAGCGGGTCTAAGACGCCGCCTTTAACCCGACACCCAAGGCAGACAAAGCATCGCCGATGGGGATGAAAAGACCCAACCCCTCAGCACCTCTGGTCGAATACTTGGCCGCCGAGATGCCGATGATGTGGCCCTCGCCATTGAACAGAGGACCCCCACTGCTACCGGGCGAAATGGCGACGTCGGCCTGAATAAAGCGCCTACCGCTGACCGGAACGGACCGCTTGGCACTGACGAAGCCATTGGTGCCCAACGCGACCCCCGCCACGAGGAACGGCCTGCCAACGGCATAGCCCTCGGTCGCGATCGCCGGCTGAGTCACGTCCACGTATGGCGGAGCAGAAAAGCGCGCGCCGGTATCGACAAGAGCGACGTCCTGGACCTGGTCCCGCACCATAACCCGCCCCGTCAGTTCGACCCCCGAGGACAACCGCACCTGCACGGTGTTCGCATCGCCGACAACATGCGCATTGGTCACCACCAGACCGCCCTTACCGATGAAGAAGCCAGAGCCATGCCCTTGTCCGATCCGGACCGTGACGACGGCTGCCCGCATACGGTCCGTGTCAAACGCCAGGGAGCGTTCACCATTCACAACCGTATAGTTTTCCTCAACCGATTGAATTGGGCGGCGCGCCACCTTCTGCCCATCGGCAAGCGCTTTCACGTCGGTGTCGGCGGCCAAGCGCGCTACTGAATCCGCAAAGGCCCCTTGCAGCATCAAGGGGATACCCTCCTTGATCGGCTGTTGTTGAACGAAGCGACCGGGGTACGCCTTTTTGAAGACGATATCCTGAGTCAGCGTATTGAGGATCGACCACTCGACGTCGATGTAGAAGATGCCGCTGTATTCATAGAGCGGCCGTCCATCCCACCAGTGATGCTGATGGCAGAAGTTGCTTTTGATGGTCTTGATCCGGCCGCCGATGATGTACTCGGCCGAGAGCACTGCTTTTTCCTGAAGAAACAGATCGGAAGGATCGCCCGCAATGCTGTAACCTTGGCCCGTCATGGTCTCGTAAAAGACAGTCCCGAGTTCCGTACTCCAGTTGCCGAGGTAACGGCTGCCGCCACCCCAGGTGATGACATCGTTGCTACCGCTGGTGTAGTTGCAGAAAGACCCTTTCGTTTCGATACCGCGGGAGGGAAACGCGCCGATTACCTCTCCGCGCTTGATATCCGCGATAATCTTGGTCAGCGCAAAGGTGGCATCCGGCGACAGATTAAGACTGACGCTCGACAGCGTAGGAGCCGGGCCGAGCGCGGGAATATCAAGAGGAGCAGTACCCCCGCACCCTGACAAAACCCACGACATCCCGACGACCACGGCGATAGCGCGATAAATTGTGCTCCGCATTTTTCCCCCGATACAGCATGCCAGAAACGGACGGAAAATCGCCTTTTAGACGAAATATGTTGGAGGAATTCTACCGAGCCAGTTCGGGGACCACAACAGCCGATAGCGGGCGGCAGGCGGCCACAGATCGCCTCCACCGATCCGGAGAATGAAGACCCCATCTGAAAGTTAGGCGGCCTCCAGAGGGGAGGCCGCCTGAGGCAAGGGACAGCAGGTGGTTCAGAGGTGGGGCGGCGCAGTGGATAGGCGCGCCGCCCCGGGGCGACCCGGCATTTCGCGGTGCCGGGTCTGCCGTGCCTTCAGGCGGCCGCGCGCTTGGCGGCCGCCGTGGCGTCCAGGGCCTGGCCGATGTCGGCCAGGATGTCGTCGATGTGCTCGATACCGACCGAGAGGCGCAGGTAGCCGGGCGTGACGCCGGTCGCGAGCTGGTCCTCGGCGCTGAGTTGCTGGTGCGTCGAGCTGGCCGGGTGGATGGCCAGGGTGCGCGTGTCGCCGATATTGGCCACGTGATAGATCATCTGCAGGGAGTCGATGAAACGCGCGCCGGCTTCGGGATCGTCGTTCTTCAGTTCGAAGCCCACCAGGCCGCCGCGCCCGCCGGTCAGGTAGCGCTCCACACGCTCCTGGGAGTCGGAAGCGCTCATGCCCGGATAGATCACCTTCTGCACCAGCGGATGGCCGGCCAGGTAGTCAGCCACCGCCTGGGCGTTGCGGCAATGCTCGCGCATGCGCAAAGGCAAAGTCTCCAGCCCCTGGATGAAGTTGAAGGTGTTGAACGGGCTGAGCGCCATGCCGAGGTCGCGTTGCAGGGTGCAGCGGGCCTTCATAATGTAGGCGACCGGGCCCATCTCCTTCACCGCCTCGGTCCACACCGCGCCGTGATAACTCGGGTCCGGCTGATTCAGCATCGGGAAACGCTCCGCATGCTTTTCCCAATCGAATTTACCGCCGTCGATGATAACGCCGCCGATGGAATTGCCGTGGCCGCCGATGTACTTGGTCGCCGAGTAGACCAGGATGTGGGCGCCGTGGTCGAAGGGGCGGCAGATCACCGGCGAAGAAGTATTGTCGAGGATCAGCGGCACGCCGAGATCCTCGCCGATGGCGGCAACTTCGCTGATCGGGAAGACCCTCAGCATCGGGTTCGGCAGGGTTTCTGCGTAGTAGGCACGCGTCCGCCCGTCGGTCGCGCGGCGGAAATTCTCCGGGTCCGACGCGTCGACGAATCGCACTTCGATGCCGAACGTCTTCAGCGTGTTGGCGAAGAGATTCCAGGTGCCGCCGTACAGGCCGGTGGCGCTGACGATGTTGTCGCCGGTGCCGGCGATGTTCAGCACCGACAGCGTGGTCGCCGCCTGCCCGGAGCTGACCGCCAGCGCCGCGGCACCGCCATCCAGCGCAGCCATGCGCTGCTCGAAGGCGTCGTTGGTCGGGTTCATCACGCGGGTGTAGATGTTGCCCATCTCCTCCAGCGCGAAGAGGCGCCGGGCATGGGCGGCGTTCGCGAACTGGTAGGACGTGGTCTGATAGATCGGCACGGCCACCGCGTTGGTGGCGGGATCGGCACGGTAGCCGCTGTGCAGCACGGCGGTTTCGGGATTCTTGTTGAGTTCCATTGGTCGTTCCTTGGGTAATTGTGAGTCGAAGAAAGGATTTAAAGAATCAAGCTGCCGCGACCCTGTGGCGAAAGGAGACGCCCTGTCGCGCAGGGCCCTCCGCCGCCTCGGCAAGATGAAGGTGCCGTACGATCAAGGCGTTGACCGTGCCGGCGTGGGTCAAGGGAGCCATGTGGCCGGCCCCGAAAACACGGGCGGCGGTAATATCCGTCGCCGCATCGAGGATTCTGTCGCTCACCTGGCGCGCCACCGTCGGCGAACACCCGCCGGCAATGGTCAGCAACGGGATTTCCAGGCGGGCAACCGCCGCCGCCGGCCAGCACTCGGCGAATAGGGCGGCGAAGTTGCGCAGTACCGCCGGTGCCTGGGCGGCCAGGTGCCGGCGCTGTTCACAGTCGATACCGTCCCAGCTTCCCGCACCGTTCCAGAAGTCCACGAAGGCGGCCATTCCGTGGGCCGGCCAGCCGGCGGCCACCGCGCCGCGCAGGCGGTCTCGGATGCCGAGAATACCCCGGTAGAGCCGCTTGTCCTCGCGGCCGCCGGCCAGCGGCAGCAGGTGAAACAGCACCGGCTCGATCAGGGTCAGGCTGGCCACCCGCCGCGGATGGTCGAGGGCGATTTTCATTGCCACCGCGCCGCCATAGGAATGGCCGACAAGATGAAAGGCCGGAACCTCACTGCCGACACCGCGCAGCACCGCCGCACTATCGGCGGCGAGGCTGGGTTCGCCCGGCGCCTTGCCGTCGCGAAAGGCGGCCCGGCCATAGCCTGGCAGGTCCGGCGTGAACACCGGACGCGCCCCGTCCAGCCGCGCCGCCAGGGCCTTCCACTGCCCGCCGGTCGAGGCGGAGCTGTGCAGCGCCACCAGCGGCAATGGCGGGGACGCAGCAACCGTTTCGGCCCGCCTGGCCGGAACCGTTAGAGGCTTGATCGTCATTATGAGCGCACCTTCTTCTGAAGGAGAACACGCCGGCCGCGGCATCGGCGGCGCGGTCAGGCCGCCGCGGCCGTGGAGCAGGCGTGGCAGATCGCCTCGATGTGGCGGTGGTCGGTGCCACAGCAACCGCCCATCACTGTGATGTGGCCGAGCTTCGCCCACAGCGCCCGGTACTGCTGGCTCAGTTCCTCCGGGTTGCCGTCGTCCAGCTCTTCCGCCTCGTCGAGTTCCGCATGGCTGAGCCGCGAGGCGTTGGCCCGCAGTCCCCGGATCCGCCGCACCCAGGCCTCACCCGCCACCAGGGCTTCCGCAAAGTGATCAGGATGAGCACAGTTGATCATGTAGTAGGCCGGACCGTCTCCGGTCGCCGCGTCGACCGCCGCGATGGCATCCTTCAGGGTGTCGCCGGACGGCAAGCGTCCATCGGTTTCCACGGTGAAGGAGATCACAACCGGCATGCCCGCTGCCTGGCCGGCGCGGGTCACGCCGACGGCCTCGGGCACGTTTGTCATGGTAATGGCGGTGATCATGTCGGCCTCGCTTTCGGCGAAGGCCTCGATCTGCAGAGTGTGGTAGGCCTGCGCTTCTTCGGCGGTCATCGCTTCGCCGGCCTGGTAGCCGTCGCCGCGCGGGCCGACGCAGCCGCTGATCACCATCGGCGCCTTCGCGGTTTCGAAGGTGCGGCGCAGGTCGGCCAGCAGAGCGATCGACTGGCGGTTCACCTCCACCAGGTCGGCCGCGCGATAGCCGAGCTTGCTTCCCCAGTCGGAGGATGCGCGCCAGGTCGGGCTTTCCAGAATGAAGCCGCAGTCGTGCTGCTGGGCGATCGATGCGTGACTGCTGAAGTAACGCCTGAGCGCCGCCTGCCCCGTACGATCCTTCAACAGATCGAAGGCGGCGAAATACGGCAGGTCCAGCCCTTCGTGGAAAATCAGGGTGGTTTCGATACCACCATCGGTCAGGAAAATCCCACCGTCGAGCTGCGGCAGGTGATCTCGGTATTTGGCCATTGGGTGTCTCCTAAAGCGACTGCAGCGTTTTGGACTGCAATGGCTGGAGACTTTATCCGCTCACCATTTCTGCCTGATTTCCCGCCGCGGAAACATAACGCCCGCGCCCGCAACACGACTGAAACCCCGCAGCAGCATGCCCACGGCCTGCACCGCAACGAAGGGGGTATCAGTCGGTGCGGGCGTCTTCGCGCGCGACCACCACGAAGAGGCGGTCAATGTCGCCGGTGCCGGCCGAGGAGAAGGGAAAGATGCCGCGCAGGACTCGGACGAACTCGCGGTCGGGAATCGGCAGGTGGCTGTCGAAGAACAGCGGCCCCTCGCCGCCGATGGTCCGGTTGAACTCGGCCAACCGCTCCGCCGCCGCCTCGGGCGACATGCCGTGACCGAACAACTTGCCCTGGTAGCTGGAGCCGAACAGCTCGGTGCAGCCGGTCCCGCAGACGGAATAGCGCCACTGTACCGTGCCGCCGCCGGTCTCGTTTGGCTCACGCTTCAGCAGCAGGACCCAGGGCAGGATCGCCGGATGGTCCATCGCATCGAACGTACTCCACGGCACCCAGGCGTTCCCGCCTGCCGCCTTCTCCCAGAACCGGAAGAATGCAGCCGCAGGGTGGGCTGGCGGGATATCCGCCAAGGCAATCTCACGAATCGACATAGGACCTATGTCCCAGAATGCAACTTATTATGGTATAGCATGCGAAAAAATGCGTTAACGAACAGATAAGGTGCCGTTTTCCCATCGCTCGGCAAATCCAACCGGATACCGCCGGTTGATCTCAAAATATAAGTCCAGTTTGATCAAAGTACACTGGTGATCAGAAACCCCGTGAAGCAGGCCGCCACGCCAGTACAACGGCAGCGCCCACGGGGTGGAAAGCGCTCGCCCAACGCCTCCGCCCGCTACCCCGGGGGGAGGGCCTTCCCATGGTAATATAGGGCTCAGCACCTATATTGGGGGGTCCAAGCCTTCCTGCTATAAGCCAACCAAGAAGAAAGAGGCCTTGCCTCCCGTATGCAACCAACTGAGGCGCCTGCCCCCCGCCAGCCGCGGCGCCGACGAGACGCGGAGAGCGGGGGCCGGTTCTTGAGACATTCCTTCGCGAGCGGCGCCGGGTTCCGCCGGCGCTGCTGCTGCGCCGCCGCGGTGATCTGCTGCCTCCTAGGGTTTGCGCTGGTGGAGCTTGCCCTGCCGGCGCCCGCGACCGCCGGCCAAGCCCGCGAATTCGTCGGCCCGGAAGAACCGGCCGTGTCACAGGACCGCGAGCCGGGCGTCCCCTACGACGTCAGCCTGGAAGGCATCGGCGACCCCGACCTGCTGGAAGTTCTGCGCGCATCGTCGCAGCTCATCGCCCTGGCCGACAAACCGCCGGCCACCACTGTCGGCCTGCGGCGCCGGGCGGAGGATGACATCGAGCGGTTGCAGACGGCCTTGCAGTCTGAAGGCTACTACGACGCCGAAATAGACCTGCAGATCGACAATACGGTTCAGCCGGCCAGGATCGTGCTGCAGATCGCCAACGGGCCGCGTTACAGCCTGGCCGCCTACGAGATCAGCTACACCGACACAACCCCGCCGCCGGAAGAAGCCCGCCCGGCGCTCGCAGTGCTGGGCATCACTCTCGGCATGGCGGCGCGCGCGCCGGCGGTGGTCGCCGCCGAGCAGAGCCTGGTGGGACAGTTGCAGGAAAGCGGCTATCCTTTTGCCCGCATCGCCGAGCGCAGGACCTTCATCAACCGTGAGAACGCCGAGATGACGGTGCGGCTGTCGGTCGAGGCCGGCCCGCGCGCGACTTTCGGCCCCCTCGCCTTCAGCGGAGTGGAACGGGTCGAAGAAAGCTACCTGCGCCGCATCGCCGACTGGCCGGAGGGCGCGGTCTACGACCGACGGCAGATGCGTGAGCTGCAGCGCCGCCTGTCCGACACCGGGTTGTTTTCCACCGTCAACGCGGAAACCGCTGCCGCCCCGGACGCCGACGGCAAACTGCCGGTGACCGTCACCCTGGTGGAGCGGGAGCATCGGTCGATCGGCGCGGCGGCAGCCTATTCGAGCGACATCGGGCCCAGCCTGGAGTTGTTCTGGGAGCATCGCAACCTGCTGGGCCGTAACGAGACCCTGCGAGCCAAAGCGACCGGCTCGCTGGTCGAACAGACCGGCCAGCTGACGTTCCGCAAGCCGGCTTTCCTGCACAACGATCAGGACCTTCTGGCCGACCTGAAAGGCGGCCAGGAAGATACCGACGCCTACGAGCGCCAGTCCGCCGAGGCTCTGGTCGCGCTCGAACGGCCCTTCCTGGACAACTGGCGCGTTTCCGCCGGCGTTTCCTTCAGCTATGAAATCATCGACGAGAACGCCGATAATGGCGAAGGCGAACAGAGCTTCCAGCTGTTCGGCCTGCCGGTAACGGCGAACCGCGATACCACCGACGATCCGCTGAACCCGGCCAAGGGCACACGCCTGCAACTCGCTCTCACGCCGTCGACCGGCGTCGGCGATAAAAGTCTTCTTTTCCTGACAGCGGTGGCGGGCGGTTCGGCTTACTACGCCATCGACGAGGGCGAGCGCTTCATCCTCGCCGGCCGCGCGCGCCTGGGCTCCATCGTCGGAGAGAAAACAGAATCACTGCCAGCCTCACGCCGTTTCTATGCCGGCGGCGGCGGTTCGATCCGCGGCTACGAATACCAGTTGGTCGGCCCGCTCGATAACGACCAGGACCCCTTCGGCGGCACGTCGCTGGTGGAGGTCGGCGGCGAACTGCGCGTCCGCGTCACCGAGGATATCGGGGTGGTGCCCTTTGTCGACGGCGGTACGGTATACGACGATCCTGTCCCGACCGGTGATGAAACCATCCGCTGGGCTGCGGGGTTGGGTCTAAGATACTTCACGGGCTTCGGTCCGGTACGACTGGACGTCGCCTTCCCGCTGAATCCACGCGATGGGGTCGATGAATTGTTCCAGTTCTACGTGAGCTTCGGACAGGCGTTCTGATATGCCGCGCGCGAAAGCGATCTTCAAAAGCCTGGCCATCGGCCTCGGCGGCTTGCTCGCCCTGGTCGCGATTGCCGTTGCGCTCGGCTACGCCTGGATCGGCAGCGACGGCGGGCGCGACTGGTTGGCCCGCACGATCGAAGACGCCGTCAGCACGCCCGGCGAGATGGAACTCTCGATCGGCGCCCTTGAGGGCAGCCTGCCGGAGACCCTGAAGGCACGCGATATCGTGCTGCGCGATGCCGAGGGTCCCTGGCTCACCGTCGCGGCGCTGGAAATCGACTGGCGGCCCTGGGCGCTGCTCGGCCGCACCCTGGACGTCGAGCGCCTGAAGCTCACCGGTGTCGACCTGGCGCGCCTGCCCGCTTCCGGCGAACCCGTGTCGGAAGCGGAAGACGGCGGCGGCGCGGGCGCCCTGCTGGACTTCCCGCTGAACGTCCGCGTCGGCCGCGTCGCGGTTGACGAGATCGCCCTCGGCGCGCCGGTGCTGGGCCAGGCCGCCCGCTTCACCCTGGCGGGCGAAGCCCGCCGCCGCGACGACGGCAGCCTGTCGACGCGATTGGATCTTGTGCGCCTCGACGGCACCGAAGGACGACTCCTTGCAGAGCTGCACTACCGGCCCGACAGCGACAGCCTGACGGCCGAGGTTACCGCGCGCTCGGCGCCCGGCGGCCTGCTCGCCACCCTCCTGGGCCTGCCGGACATGCCCGGCTCAGAACTGACCCTGGCGGGCGATGGACCGCTGGCCGACTGGAACGGCGACCTTACGCTGTCGCTCGGCGACCTGGCCAACGCCAAGGCCGCCATCGGCCTCGCCCGCGGCGCCAACAGCGACATCGCGTTCCGCCTGCAAGGGAACAGCACGGTAAGCCCGCCGCCGCAAGCCGCCGCCTGGCGGCTGCTCGCCGGCACCACCGACATCGACCTCGCCGGCGCCTGGCAGGACGACGAGCGCCTGCACCTCGATCACCTCACCGCCCGCAACGGCAGCCTCGACCTGGCGGTGAGCGGCGACGTGGTGCCGACGGGCGGCGCCCTGGACATGAAGATCGCGGCCAGCGCGGACGACGGCGCCGCCCTCGCCGCGCTGCTCGACCTCGACGGGCTGGGCGCGCTCGCCGCCGACGTCACGCTGAGCGGCACCACCAGCCTGCCGCAGGCCCGGTTCGACCTGCGCGCCGAGGGCCTCGCCACGCCAGACTTCACCGCCGCCGCGGTCACCGCCGCCGGCACGGTGACGGCCGAAAGCAATCTGCTCGGCCCGGCGCCACGGTTGACGCTCGATCTCGACGGCCGCGTCGACAGCCCACGCCTGCCCGGCCAGGACAACGTAAACCAGGTGCTCGGCGACGCCTTGCCATGGCATCTGGCCGGCACGCTCAATCTCGACAACGGCGCCCTGGACATCGCGGCGCTGGACGTCTCCAACGGCACCGCGCAGCTCGCCGCGGCCGGTCCTTTCAATGTGAACGACGGCAGCGGCACGCTCGACGCCACCGCCGATGTCGGTGATCTGACGGCACTGCAGCCGCTGACCGACATCCAGCTCGGTGGCAGCGTCCGCCTCGCCGGACCGCTGCACATCGAAGACTACTTCAGCAAGCTTACCGCCGACCTCACGGGCCGCTGGGAAAAGCCGTCGAGCGACATCGGCCTGCTCGCCGCCGCCGCCGGCAAGGGGCTCGATCT
>ERZ1740062.196-NODE-196-length-44994-cov-7.293843_pt1 | contig 44994 bp, 39 predicted proteins | sample MGYA00581741_ERZ1740062 | MGnify/ENA primary metagenome ERZ1740062 (study PRJEB43018, sample SAMN04849747) | marine metagenome | isolation source: floating plastic debris | place: Pacific Ocean | collected 2008-09-01 | study: EMG produced TPA metagenomics assembly...
ACCCCTAGCCGCTCCACCCAGGGTCCGCGGCGATTCCTGCACCGCCGCCCTCCCCCCCCGCGGCCGCCCCGCCCCTTGATCCCGGGACGACACTGTTGGTATGGCCAGGCTGTGCCTCTCCGGAATGGAAATCTGCGCTAAGGAAAACTTGCCATGAGCGAAAAGCTGGTCATCAGGAACATCGGCCTCATGCTGTCGGGCGACCTGAAGCAGCCGATTCTGGATGCCGATACCATCGTGGCGGTGGACGGGCGCATCGCCGAGGTCGGCAAGGCCGCCGAAGTCGATACCGCCGGCGCGGCGAAGACGGTGGACGCCAAGGGCACCACGGTGGCGCCGGGGCTGATCGACAGCCACGTGCACCCGGTGTTCGGCGACTGGACGCCGCGGCAGAACCAGACCGGCTGGATCGACTCCTACCTGAACGGCGGCGTCACCACCATGATCTCCGCCGGCGAAGTGCACCTGCCGGGGCGGCCCAAGGACATCGTCGGCCTGAAGGCGCTGGCGATCACCGCGCAACGCGCCTTCTCCAACATGCGCTTCGGCGGGGTGAAGCTGCATGCCGGCGCGCCGGTTCTGGAGCAGGGCATGGAGGAGCAGGACTTCAAGGATCTGGCCGATGCCGGCGTCAAACTGCTGGGCGAGGTCGGCCTGGGCGGCGTGAAGCAGGGCGACGAGGCCAAGAAGATGGTCGCCTGGGCCCGCAAGTACGGTATCCAGAGCACCATCCACACCGGCGGCCCCTCCATCCCCGGCTCCGGCCTGATCGACGCCGACGTGGTGCTGGAGGCCGACGCCGACGTGATCGGCCACATCAACGGCGGCCACACCGCGCTGCCGCTGAACCAGATCCGCTGCCTCTGCGAGGGCTGCCTGCGCGCCGTCGAGATCGTCCACAACGGCAACGAGCTGGCGGCGCTCTATGCCATGCGCACGGCGATGGAGCTGGGCCAGCCGGAGCGCATCATCCTGGGCACCGACTCGCCGGCCGGCTCCGGCGTGCAGCCGCTGGGCATCCTGCGGGTCATCTCGCTGCTGTCGGCCATCGGCGAGGTGCCGGCGGAAACCGCGTTCTGCTTTGCCACCGGCAACACCGCGCGGATGCGCGAGCTCGACTGCGGCCTGATCGAAGTCGGCCGCGCGGCGGACTTCGTCATCATGGACCGCGCCCAGCATACCGCCGGCACGGACCTGCTGGACTCGGTGCGTCTCGGCGACCTGCCGGGCATCTCCATGGTCATCATCGACGGCATCGTGCGCTGCGGCCGCTCGCGCAACACCCCGCCGGCCACGACCCTGGCGGAGGTCGCGTGAGCATCCCGCCGGTCATCGATCCCCCGTCTGACGCCGGGGCCGACCCCCGGCCTGAAGAAGAGGCCGGGGCGACGCTGGATTACCGGCTGGACCGGCAGATCGGTTTCCTGCTGCGCCGCGCCCACCAGTATGCCACCGAGGTCTTTCAGTCGAAGATCGGCACGCGCAACCTGACGCCGCAGCAGTTCTCCGTTCTCGTCACCCTGCTGGAACAGCGCGAACTGGCCCAGACCAGGCTGGGCACCCTGGTGGCCATGGATCCGGCCACCGTGCTGGGCGTCGTCCAGCGTCTGGCCCAGCGCGGCCTGGTCGCCGTGCGCACCGACCCGGCCGACGGCCGCCGCCGCCTGGTGCAGCTCACCCACGACGGCCACGAACTGGCTGCCGAGCTGGTCGACATCGGCCCGGCGATCTCCCGCGACACCCTGGCCGGCCTCAGCGAGAAAGAGCAGCGCGACCTGCTGCGCCTGCTGGATCGCCTGGGACAGAAGGGGTAGATCAGAAGGGCCAACTCAGAAGGGCTGAGTGTCGGAGGGGCGCGTCTCGCTCCAGTCGACGATCAGACGGCGCGCGGCGAAGAACCATCTGCCGCCCTCGCGCACGAAGTCGTCGTAGTAGCGGATCGCCATCACCTGAAGCTTGCGCCGGCCGTGCTCTTCGAAGAGGTGGTGCGCCGCCCGAAACCCGCAGCCTATCATCGCTTGACGACATACCGACCAGTTGGTATGTTCAACGTCTCGGGAGGAAGAGATGTCCAAGCAGACCGCAACGCCGGATGCCAGATCGAAGCTGCTCGCCGCCGCCTTGTCGATGATCCGGGCCAAGGGTTATTCCGCCACCACGGTTGACGCACTCTGCGCCGCCGCCGGGGTCACCAAGGGTGCGTTCTTTCATCACTTCAAGAGCAAGGACGACCTTGGCGTCGCCGCCGCGGAGCACTGGTCCGAGATGACCGGGGCCCTGTTCGCCGCCGCGGCGTATCACGACCATGCCGACCCTCTCGATCGGGTCTTGGCCTACGTCGAATTCCGCAAGGCCCTCCTGCAAGGCAGCGTGCCCGAGTTCACCTGCCTGGTCGGCACCATGGTGCAGGAAACCTACGAGAGCAGTCCGGCCATCCGCGACGCCTGCGACCGCAGCATCAGCGGCCATGCCGAGACGCTGGAAGCCGACATCGACGCGGCGATGCGGGATCGGGGCCTGTCACCGGCATGGACCGCCCGGTCGCTGGCGCTGCATACCCAGGCCGTTCTGCAGGGCGCGTTCATTCTCGCCAAGGCAAAGGGCGGGGCGGCGGTCGCCGCCGACAGCATCGATCACCTGACCCGGTACCTGGAGCTGCTGTTCAGCCCGCGGAAGGCGGAACGCAAGAACTGACATCACACCAAGAGGAATATGACATGCCCAGTACGATCCGCCTCCACCGCGTCCTCGCCGCGAAGCCCGAGAAGGTTTACCGCGCCTTCGTGGAGAGCGACGCCATGGCGAGCTGGCTGCCGCCCTACGGCTTCGTCTGCACGGTCCATGAACTGGATGCGAAGGGCGGCGGCCGTCACAGGATGTCGTTCCGGAATTTCACGACGGGTCAGGAGCATTCCTTCGGCGGCACCTATGTCGAACTCGTGCCGGGAGAGCGCCTGGTCTACACGGACACGTTCGACGATCCGAATTTGCCGGGCGAGATGCGTATCACCGTGACCTTGAAGGCCGTGTCGGTAGGCACCGAGGTCAATATCGAGCAGGAAGGCGTGCCGGACGTGATCCCGCCGGAGGCCTGCTATCTCGGCTGGCGCGATTCCCTGGACAAGCTGACAAAGCTGGTAGAGCCGGAGAACGATCAATAGCGCCCCTGCGCAGCAGCAAGGCGCCAGACGCAAGGACAATGGAAATGGCTGACCTCGTCACCTGCTTGTGGTTCGACCACGGCGAAGCCGCAAAGGCGGCTGAATTCTATGCCGCCACCTTTCCCGACAGCCGGGTGGGGCGGATCAATGCAGCCCCTGGTGACTTTCCCGGCGGGCATGAAGGCAGCGAACTGACCGTCGAGTTCACCGTGCTGGGGCGCCGGTTCATCGGTCTTAACGGCGGCCCGAATTTCACGCCGAATGAATCGGTCAGTTTCATGGTTGTGACCGAAAGCCAGGAAGAGACCGACCGCTACTGGAACGAAATCCTCGCGCATGGCGGCGTCGAGAGCGCCTGCGGCTGGTGCAAAGACCGCTGGGGCTTCTCCTGGCAGATCACGCCGCGGCGGCTGCTCGATTTGACGACGAGTTCCGACCCTGCCGAGGCAAAGCGTGCCTTCGAGGCCATGATGACGATGACGAAAATCGACATCGCGGCGCTTGAAGCCGCTGCCTCTGCCCGATCGACCGCCTGATATCGAACGCCGGGCACCGGCGGCCGACAACGGCGCATTCATCACGAGACATTTCATCGCCATTCCCCTGCCATGCTGGATGGCGGCGGAATGGCATCAGGCCGTCTTCCGGCGCCGGCGCGCCAAGACCCTCGTCTTAACCATTCCTTCACCGCTTAGTTGCATCTAATTGTATGATATTCGCGGGGTTTGGCGGTCACCGGTCGTCAACGGAACAATAAGAGGGCAGTGGCTCGGCGCATGGCGGTTTCCTCCTCCCAGAAGATCTCCGGCAACGGGATCTCCGGCGCGCCTGTGCGGGCCGAGGTCGACAACCCTCGGCGGGGCGGTGGCCCGGCTGGCCACGTAGCCGGCGACGCCGTTGGCGAGGCGGGGGGCGATATGGAGGGCGATCCGGGAGGCGATCCGGGGGGTGACCGGCAGGCGGAAGATCTGCGCGCGGAATGCCAGGCCCTGCGCCGGCAACTCGACGCGGCGCGCGACGGCGCGCTCTTCGCCGAGGCGCTGGAGGCCGTCTCCGAGGCAATCGTGATCTACGATGCCGACGGCCGGCTGGTCACCTGCAACCGCAACTTCCGCGACCTCTACGGCTACAGCGAAGAGGAAGCGCGCCCGGGCGTCCATTTCGCCGAGCTGGGCAGGATCGACGTCGAGCGCGGTCACGTGGTGGTCGGCGACGAACACGGCGGCGACGACTACCTGGAACGCAAGGCCGAATACCGGCGCAAGCTGGAAGGCTCCTTCATCGTACAGCTCAAAGACGGCCGCTGGCTGAAGACTACCGACCGGCCGATGAGCGGCGGCGGCTTCGTCAGCGTCCAGGTCGACATCACCGAGCTCAAGCGCAACGAAGAGGTCTTCCGCAAGGCCATGGAGCACGCCGAAGCGGCGGCGCGGACCAAATCCGAGTTCCTGGCCAACATCAGCCACGATCTGAGGACGCCGCTGAACGCGATCCTCGGTTTCTCGGAGATGGTTCTCGGCGAGGTCAGCGGCCCTTTCGAAAACGAGGCTTACCGGGGCTATCTGAAGAACATCCACAAAGGCGGCCAATTGCTGCTGTCCATCGTGAACGACATCCTGGATACCGCGAAGCTGGACAGCGGCAAGTACGGCTTACACCCGGAACGCTTCGACCCGGTCGCGCTGACGGAAGAGGTGCTGGCGACCTTCACCCCGGTCGCCCGCGACAAGGCTCTGCGCATCGGCGTCACCGTCCCGCCCGAGGGCGTCCCGGCCATCGTCACCGACCGCCGGGCGCTGATCCAGATCATGAACAATCTCGTCTCCAACGCCTGCAAGCACACCAACAGCGAAGGTTCCATCGACCTGCGCTGGCGCCTGGTGGAGGGTGGGGCGGGAGACGAAGGCCTGGAATTCTCGGTGGCGGACAACGGCGTCGGCATGGCGGCGGATCTCGTTGCCAGGATCGGCGAGCCGTTCCTGGCCGACGGCAGCGCCACGGCGCTGCGCGGCGAACGCGGCACCGGGCTCGGTTTCTACATCTGCACCAAGCTGGTCGACCTGTTGGGCGGCAGCCTGTCGGTGGACAGCACGCCGGGCGAGGGCACCATGGTTTCGGTGCAGTGGCCGCTGGAAAGCCTCGTTCCCGACTTCCCCTCCTGAGTATCCGAATTTTTCCGGACCTGTAAGGCCCTGGCTCCGCCTGCCCGGTGGGCACCCGCACGCCTCTCCCCGACTACAATGGAAACGATTTTCCCGGGTCGCTGACACCTGCCGGAAACCTGCCGATTATACGTCTGCTGATGAAAGTGAAGCCGCTCCGCTCCGGACCGCGTCACTGGTCGGGCGGGCAGGAAGCCGAGGCCGAAGAAGCCGCGGCGCACCGCACGGATTATTTGTAACTATTTGATATTCAACATTTAATTATATCAGGAAACGGGACATTCAGATGCCCATATCATTTTTTCTCCGGATCGCCTGCCGGGATTTCCCGCGCCGCGCCGTCGAGGCCTCTCCGCGGAGGGCCGGATCATGATCGCCATGCCTCTGACGCAGGACGCGCCGGCGATCCTCACCGGCATCGCCGCGACGCTCTGCCTGAGCGCCGCCCCGATGTTCCGCAGCCGCCGGATGATCCTGCTGGTGCAGCTCGGCGCCGCGCTGTGCTTTTCGGCGCACTATCTCTGCCTCGGCCTCACGGTGGCCGCCGTCGCCAACATGCTGGGCATGGTGCAGATCGGCGCGGCGCTGTTCGCCGAGAAAAGCCGGGCGATGTCCCGGCTGGGCTATGCGCTGATCGGCCTCATGGCGCTGCTCGGCTTCGCCTTCTGGCAGGGCCCGGTCTCCGGCCTTGCCGTGGCTGCGATGGTGCTGATCGCGCTGGCGCGCATGCAGGCGAACGAGCTGCGCCTGCGGGGGCTGCTGCTGGCCGGCGGCTGCTTCTGGATGATGCACGATTTCATGGGCGCGGCGTGGATCGCGCTGGCCGCCGACATCGGTGCCTTCGCGATGGGGGCCGTCACCCTGTTCCTGGTGCTGTTCCGCGTGACCATCGAATGGCGCGTGCCGTCGGCGGGGGTACCGGCGGCGGGGGTACCGGCGGTGCGGGCCTGACAGCGGTCTCGCCGGTCCCGGCGAGAGGGGCGGACCGCGCGCCTCAGGCGGCCGGCTGCTTCCGCTTCTCTTGCTCGCGCAATCCTTCACCCGCTTGGCGCACCACCTCGGCGATCTGGTCGAGCTGGCGGGCCAGCGGGTTCTTCTTGCGCCAGACCATGCCGATGCTGCGCGACGGCCGCGGCTTCTGGAAACGGGCGAGGGAGACGGCGGCGGAGCGGGTTTCCACCGCCACGGCCATCTCCGGGATCAGGGTGACGCCGATGCCGGCGCCGACCATCTGCACCAGGGTCGACAGCGAGCTGGCATCCAGCAGTTCGCGCGGGCGCGCGGCATGGAAGTCGCAGAACGACAGCGCCTGGTCGCGGAAGCAGTGGCCCTCCTCCAGCAGCAGCAGGCGCATGCCGCGCAGCGTCTCGGCGCTGGGTACGGGCTTGTTGCTGTCCGCGGCGGGGCGCACCAGCATGAACTCCTCGCTGAACAGCGGCACCTCGGTCAACGAAGGCTCGGACACCGGCAGGGCGACGATGGCCGTGTCGATGCGGCCTTCCGCCAGCTCCTGGATCAGCCGCGAGGTCTGCGTCTCGCGCACGTGGATGTCGAGGCCGGGATAGAGCCTGGTCAGGGTGCCGACGACGGCGGGCAGCAGGTAGGGCCCGATGGTCGGGATCACGCCGAGGCGGAGCCGCCCGACGAGGCGATCGTGGGAGGCGCGCGCCAGATCGCCCAGCTCGTCCACCGAGCGCAGGATGTCGCGCACGCGCGAGGCCAGCTCCTCCCCGAAGCCGGTAAGGCGCACCTTCCGCGCCCCGCGCTCGAACAGCCCGGTCCCGAGGGTCTCCTCCAATTCCTTGATCTGCATGGATAAAGCAGGCTGGGAGATGGCGCAGTCGTCGGCCGCGTGGCCGAAGTGGCCGTGGCGGGCCAGGGCCTCGAAGTAGCGCAGCTGTTTCAGGGTCAGATTGATCATAAGTTCATCTTATCATAATAATCAGAAAATCGAAATTAAACTGATAGGAAGGCTCTGATACAGTCTCTTTGACACACAGGCAGTACCCGCAGCCGGCCCGCGAGGCCGGCCGGTGACCCGCAAGCAGCGCCATCCACACAGAAACGCGATCGGAGGCAACGATGGACACTTTACCAGAACGCAAATGCCCGGTGATGCACGGGGGCAATACCTCCCTCGGCAAGAACGTCATGGAGTGGTGGCCGAACGCCCTGAACCTCGACATCCTGTCGCAGCACGACAGCAAGACCACGCCGCTGGGCAAGGACTTCGACTACCGCGAGGAGCTGAAGAAGCTGGACGTCGCGGCGCTGAAGAAGGACCTCCACGCGCTGATGACCGACAGCCAGGACTGGTGGCCGGCCGACTGGGGCAACTACGAAGGCCTGATGATCCGCATGGCCTGGCACGCCGCCGGGTCCTACCGCCTGGCCGACGGCCGGGGCGGCGGCGGCACCGGCAACCAGCGCTTCGCGCCGCTGAACTCCTGGCCGGACAACGTCAGCCTGGACAAGGCGCGCCGCCTGCTGTGGCCGGTCAAGAAAAAGTACGGCAACAAGGTGAGCTGGGCCGACCTCATCATCCTGGCCGGCACCATCGCCTACGAGCACGCGGGCCTGAAGGTCTTCGGCTTCGGCTTCGGCCGTTCGGATATCTGGCATCCCGAAAAGGACACCTACTGGGGCTCGGAAAAGGAATGGCTGGGCCGCGGCCGCTACGATAGCGACGACAGCCCGCAGTCGCTGGAGAACCCGCTGGCCGCCGTGCAGATGGGCCTGATCTATGTGAACCCCGAAGGCGTCGGCGGCAAGCCGGACCCGCAGAAGACGGCGCTGGAGGTGCGCGAGACCTTCGCCCGCATGGCAATGAACGACGAGGAGACCGCCGCGCTGACCGCCGGCGGGCACACCATCGGCAAGTGCCACGGCAACGGCGACGCCTCGCTGCTGAGTGCCGATCCGGAGGGTGCCGATGTCGAAACCCAGGGCTTCGGCTGGGGCAACCCGACCGGCAAGGGCTGCGGCCGCGACACCGTCACCAGCGGCATCGAGGGCGCCTGGACGACCCATCCGACCCAGTGGGACATGGGCTACTTCGAGATGCTGTTCGGCCACGAGTGGGAGCTGAAGAAGAGCCCGGCCGGCGCCTGGCAGTGGGAACCGGTGTCGATCGCGGAAGAGGACAAGCCGGTCGACGTCGAGGACCCCTCGATCCGCTACAACCCGATCATGACCGATGCCGACATGGCGATGAAGGTCGATCCGACCTACAACGCCATCTGCCAGAAGTTCATGGCCGATCCGGACTACTTCGCCGACACCTTCGCGCGGGCCTGGTTCAAGCTGACCCACCGCGACATGGGGCCGAAGGTGCGCTATGTCGGCCCTGACGTGCCCCGGGAAGACCTGATCTGGCAGGACCCGGTGCCGGCCGGCAGCACCCACTACGACATCGGCGCGGTGAAGGCGAAGATCGCGGCCAGCGGCCTTTCCATCGGCGACATGGTGGCGACCGCGTGGGACTCCGCGCGCACCTATCGCGGCTCCGACATGCGCGGCGGCGCCAACGGCGCGCGCATCCGCCTTGCCCCTCAGAAAGACTGGGAGGGTAACGAGCCCCAGCGTCTCGCCAAGGTGCTGGCGGTGCTGGAGCCCATCGCCGCGGCGAGCGGCGCCAGCGTCGCCGACGTCATCGTGCTGGCCGGCAACGTCGGCATCGAGCAGGCGGTCAAGGCCGCCGGCTTCGACGTCGCGGTGCCCTTCGCCCCGGGGCGCGGGGACAGCACCGATGAGATGACCGACGCCGAGTCCTTCGACGCGCTGGAACCGCTGGCCGACGGCTATCGCAACTGGCTGAAGCGGGACTATGGGGTCAGCGCCGAAGAGCTGATGCTCGACCGCACGCAGCTCATGGGCCTGACCGCGCCGGAGATGACCGTCCTGCTGGGCGGTATGCGGGTTCTCGGCACCAACCACGGCGGCAGCAAGCACGGCGTGTTCACCGACCGCGAAGGCACCCTGACGAACGACTTCTTCGTCAACCTGACGGACATGGCCTACAAGTGGGTGCCGGCCGGGGACAATCTGTATGAGATCCGCGAGCGCAAGACGGACGCGGTGAAGTGGACGGCGACCCGGATCGATCTCGTCTTCGGATCGAACTCGATCCTCCGGTCCTATGCCGAGGTCTATGCCCAGGACGACAGCAAGGAGAAGTTCGTAAAGGACTTCGTCGCAGCCTGGACCAAGGTGATGAACGCGGACCGCTTCGATCTGAACTGACCGGCTGAACTGACTGGCGGCATCAGCGGCGTCAAGACGAAGACGGCGTTTCGGGGCAGCCCGGAACGCCGTCTTGCCGTTCGGCGACGGCAGAAGCCGAGGCGTGCTGCAATGTCTCATTGGCGAAGGGGGATCATTGGCGCGTTTTACAGAGGCCTTACGAACGAGGCTCCGCGCTTCTCCTTTTCGCGTCCGCCGCCGTTGGACGCTTGCATCACATCCCGCCATAAAGGGGAATCCCCCTTGTGAGGGCAGAACCCAGCCCCGCCGGGCTCCCAGCGGCAATCGGCAGGCCAGGGCTTCAGAACGCCAGCCGATCCGTGAAGCCGTTCTCTCCCACCTTCACGACGAAGTAGTTGCCGCGCTCGTCGCTGCTCTCCCAACGCCGCGGCGCGTTGGCCTTGGCGGCGGCGGTACTCGGAACCGCCACCGGCGCGCGCACGGCGATACCGGTCTCGTCGAGGGTAAAGAGCATCTCGTCGAAGGTGATTGCGTCATAGCGGTCGGAGGGGTAGCGCCAGGCGTTGAAATGGAACGACCCGTCGCGGCACAGGCTGGTGATCCAGTAGGTTTCCTTGGAAAAAAGCTGCAGGCCCTGCGGCGCGGGCGCAAAGGCGCCGCTGGCCTCCAGCGCGGCGTCTAGGGCGTCCCGCCGTGCGGCATCGAGATGCCGTTCGCGCTTGGTCCAGCGGGCGAAGCCGAGCGGGTTCGAGAAGGTCGCCTCGTTCACGACCAGCCCGCTCGGCCCCTGTACCCGCGCCGTCAGCGTGGCACCGCCGGCGCGGTCGCCGGTCACCTCGTAGCTGCGCAGTTGGACGTCGTAGTCGGAATTGTAGACCAGGCGGTAGCTGAGCGGCGCACCCTCGGTGCAGGCGGCGCGGATATCGTCGCCGTTCAGGTAGCTGATCCAGGTCGCCTTGATCGTCGCCGGATCGTCGATGCCGCCGCGGTAGCTGCAGGCGGCAAGCCCGGCCAGCAGGGTGGCGGCAACGGCAAGCTGTCGCCGACTGACTGTTTCACGGCGATGTTTCATGGCTTCGCTCCTGGCAAACATGGTTGGCGTGACTGAGCACTGGTGCGTTTTTGCTGCGCGACCGGCGGCGGATGAAGGGGCAACGCCTGTCTGCGGCGCCGGCCGGGCCGGATGCGTCAGACCTTTATGCCGAACAGTTTCTCTGCATTTCGGAACGCAATTTTTTCCTTGGCTTCACGGGGCAAATTCACGGCCCGAAACCAGTCGGTTCCTTGCTTCATGTCTGCAAAGGGGTAGTCGGTTCCAAACATCACGCGATCTACATTGATGTACCTCAGCAAAAGATGGAGCAGTTCATCCTGGAAGAAGGCGCTGGTTGTGTACCAGAAATTGTCATTGAAGTACTGCCCGAGAGGCTTATTCAGCGACCCTTCGGTCGCCTCGCCCATATCTCCCACGATGCGCTCGTAGAAGAACGGAAGGCCCTCTCCCATGTGGCCGACAATCATCTGCAGTTTAGGGAATCTGTCGAACGCCCCAGTCATGATCAGTCGAAGGCACTGAATAATGACTTCCTGGTGCCACCCGTATCCTGACCCGCTGAAAATATAGTCCTGGTACGCTTCGTTATATTCCGGCCGTGTAATACGGTAGTAAATATCGAAGACCTCCTCAGGCGGAAAGCCCGGATGCAGGTATATCGGCACATCAAGTGCCTCGGCACGTGCCAGAATGGGCTCAAAATCCGGGTGGTCGAGGAATTTTTTGCCAATGAATCCATTGGTCATGGCTCCCACAAAGCCATCTTCGCGAACGGCGCGTTCCAGTTCGTCCGCCGAGGCCTCCGGGCTCTGCAGCGGCAAGGTCGCATAGGCCTGAAACCGCCCCGGATAGGTGGCCATCGGGCCGTCGGCAATCATCCTGTTGAGACGATAGGCGAAATCGATGCCTTCCTGGCCGGGGAGATTCTGCACGCCCGGCGTATGTGCGGAGAGGATTTGAACATTGATCCTCGCCTCATCCATTGCGCCGATACGGCCAGGCCCGAGTTCGGCAAGACCCGTTTCCTTGAGGTACTCTACGTGATCATCGTTAATCGCGTTCAGCGCGATGAGTTCGTCGGTGGTATAGGTCTCTTCCGTGGCGATAAATCGCAGGTCCTGGTCTCGCATTGAGATGACCGAAGTCTCTGTGGCGGCGGCGCGGGAGACAATGGCGGGTGCGGACAATCCGGCACCGACACCCAGTGCAGCCGCGCCAGTTAGAAAGTTGCGGCGTCCCATCGCCAGGCTCTTCAGAGGATTTGCGACCGGTTTCATGTCAGTTTCTGCTCCGATAATCATGTTGCGCAGTTTGGGCGGCACTTTCGCCCGGCAAGCTCTTCGATTGGGTCCACACAAGTCTGTGCGAGGCCCGCGGTGTTGTGCTGCGGACGCTGCCTCGAACGTTTTCCGCAGCGCCCACGTTTTCCGATCCACGATGGCGGGAAAGTCGCGCGTCGTTGCCGATCGGTGACGGATCGGAGGGCCAAGGGTTGGCCCTCAACGATCGTTCAGAACTTGTAGGAAACGGCCAGCCCGCCAAAGAGAACGTTGTTGTCCTTGCTGATCGGGCTGTCGGCCGCGTCACCGACCAATCGAGAGTATTCGATCATCGTGCGAACCTCCCAGCTCTCGAAGACCGGATATACGAAGCCGAGCTCCGCACCGACTGCTTTAAAGCCGGATTTTGCGTTGAACCGCGACAGGCCGGAGCGCGCCGACTGCGTCGAGTTGATGCCGAAGTAGCTGTCCATGTACTTGTCATCGGACCACGTCGTGGAGATTCCGGCCAGGATCGCCGGGCCATCGTCGTCCTCGTCGTCCGATTCCGCCATACCCGATGCAGACTCTTCGCCCATCAAGGCGCTCACGGGGATCATGGTTTCGATACCGAAAGACACTTCGAGTCCGTCGCTGCCTCCGAGAAATCGGGTCAGTTCGACGAACGGGCTCACGGGTCCCAGCTCGTACTCAAGGCTCAAGTTCAGAGTTGCTGCGCCATCGATGTCGCCCAGCCCATTGAGGTCGGAACTGTCGCTTTCGTCGCGGCCCCAGTCGTAGTTGACGCTGACCTCCGCGGTAAGACCATAGTCGTCGTAAGCGACGACGCCCAATCCATCCTCCGTCGTAAGGTACACCGTGTCGTTCCATGTAACGCCCAGGACCGGGAGGAACATGGCCTCCATTTCATCGGATCCTTCGTACTTGGATCCGTATCCCACGCCGGCGCCGATCTCGAACTCCCATTCGTCGTCAGCCGACGCACTCCCAGGGAATGCAACGATCGCCATCAGCAGCCCCGTTGCAACGCCCTTGCGACAAATCATGCAGCCCATGTCCTCGCCCTTTGTCCAGTTTTGCCGTTTCATGTCTCGATGTTGGGCAGCCTGGCGGCGAGGTTTCACACCCGTATGTCGAAAAAGACGTCAATTTGTAAAAAAGTGTGACAGAGATTCTACGTTTCGGCCGGCCTCAGCTCGGCATCTCGGCAGCGCTTTCCGGTCCGCCAATCCGCGCCATGGCATCTCGTCGAATTCCCAGCAGAACCGGGATGACGGTCAGAGCGGTCAGCGTCGCGAAGAGAATCCCGAATGCCAAGGAGGCGGCCATCGGAGTTCGAAACGGCGCCTCTTGCGATGGTTCGAGAATGAGAGGTATGAGGTTGACGAGTCGCATCCGTGGAACAGACGGCAGGCACCGCCAGGTCCGAAGTGGCGTCTCTATCCAGGGCGCTGGCGGGCAATCGACGCTTCAGGCCCACGTTCTAACGGCACGTGTCCCCATGAATTGCCGGGCTGGGGCGAACTTGTAACAAAGTGCGCCAAGGGGGAGACTTGGCATACTTTTTTACATCTTCGTGCTTTTTGGACGCGGGAAAATTGATTATCCGCTTGTCCGCACCTCGAAGCGTTAAGGTGATTGGAGATTTTGGACGCAATGCCGCCGAAGAATTCTCACATCCTGGTCGTCGACGACCACAGGAGTATCCGGGAGCCCTTGGCGAAGTATCTCGGCGAGAACGGGTTTCGAGTTTCTATGGCCGGCAATGGTGTGGAAATGGATGCTGTCGTTAAGTCTGCGTCGATCGACCTGATCGTTCTCGACATCCTGATGCCTGGTGAAGGCGGCTTGGAAATCTGCAGGCGTATACGAGAGACACGTGACATACCGGTCATTCTGCTGACCTCCGTTGCCGACGAGACCAGCCGAATTGTCGGACTGGAGATCGGCGCAGACGATTACTTGACCAAGCCATTCAATCCACGCGAGCTCTTGGCGCGGATCAAAGGCGTGCTGCGGCGTGTCAATAGCTTGCCTAAGCAATACTCAGGAATTGAAGCGGGCCAGATTGGTTTTGGGGCCTGGGTCCTGGACGTGGACCGGCAGGTCCTCAGGAAGGATGGTGGCGACCAGGAAACGGCGCTTAGTACCGTAGAGTTCAGGCTCCTAATGACCTTTCTCGCTCATCCGAAGATGGTTCTCTCCCGCGATCAGCTGCTCGATATGGTCAGTAGTCGCGCCGCCAATGTGTTCGACCGGTCCATCGATAATCAGGTCAGCAGACTTCGCAAGAAAATTGAAGTGGACCCCAAGAATCCGGAGGTCGTCAAAACGGTTTGGGGCGGTGGTTACATGTTCACTTTGGATGTCGCCCGCCGATGAGCAAGCTTCACAACACGATTGCGGGTCAACTGATGATTCTTATCATCGGGACTGTCCTGCTGTCTCAAGTCATCATTCTCGTCGTCTTCTATGTTAAGACCGATGAACGCATTCAAGAACAACAGATCCGAATGATCATCGAGGAAGTCGCAACCGCATATGAGATTGGCCGTACAACATCGGGGGCCGAACGCGAGAGACTCATACGGACGACAAGCGATCCGGATATTCAGTTCTATATCGAAGATCTGCCACTTACTCAGAACAGGTTCGATCTTCCCGATGACAGTATTTCCCGCATGCCCGAAGTCCTGTCTGGAAGGCCTATATTCGCCACTGACAATACGATACCAACCTCGAGTATATGGGAGTTCTGGTTCGCGGAGAGCATCGAGGACTGCCTTGTTGTAGAAGAGCAATCCAATCAAGGAGGCGCCTGTCCGATTGATTACGTCTCTATACAATTGAATGAGAAGGAGTGGCTCAACGCCAGGGTTTCGTCGCCGGTAGATGAACTGGTGATCCTGTTGCCGGTGATTCTGTCCGCTGCCCTTACGCTTGTCGGGATCCTGGTGGTCGTCACGATCCTCGTCAAACGCATCACGGCACCGTTGCGAAAACTCTCTCTGGCCGCCGACCGGTTTGGCCGAGGTGAGGCCGTCGGCTACGTTGAGGTGGAGGGGCCTGGCGAGCTCAAGTCCATGACAACCGCGTTCAACACCATGCAAGAACGTCTTGGCCGATTTGTCGAAGACCGAACGAAAATGCTGGCGGCCATCAGCCACGATCTGCGGACCCCCATCACCTCCCTGCGACTGAGAGCAGAATTCATCGAGGATCAAGAACAGAAATCCGAGATGATCAAGACGCTTGAGGACATGGGCTCGATGGTCGAAGGCTGTCTGGCTTTTGCTAAACAGGAAGTCCAGGAAGAGAAAAGTGAAACCATCAATCTTGTCGGGACCCTTTCGGATCTCGCCGGAGAGATCCCGGGGGTGGCTTTTTCGACAAATCTGGATGCCCACAGATACCTCTGCCGCCCCGTCTCATTGCGACGGGCAATTCGAAATGTGCTCGAAAACGCCGTCAACTACGGAAGTGGAGTCCATCTAACCGTCGATTCAGATGACGATGGCGTTTCGATTGAGGTCGTCGACCAGGGACCTGGTGTACCGGATGAGATGCTCGACGATATCTTCGAGCCCTTCTTCCGGGTCGACGAAGCCAGAAATACGGAGGCCGGGAATGTGGGCCTCGGACTCTCCATAGCACGCACAATCGTCCATAAGCACGGCGGCAAAATACAAGCGACCAACGTGCTCAACGGGCTGAAAGTGAGAATCTGGTTGCCAGGCCAGGCGGATAGCCCCTAGCCCCGCAGACGCCGCCGACAGAACCCGGCGAGGGCTGCACGGCCGGGTGATGCATTGGATTGATCCCCATCCGCGGCTGCCGAGTAGACCGGCGTTCACAGCACCCTTGCAGTCCGCATGACCCCGCACCCCGGCATTAACGGCCGCTTGGGCGACATGGTTCGTAAGTTCCGCAATGGATCAGAAGCGGTCTTTGCGCGGGCGGCCGCTAAATCCCCTGTTCCGCCAGGAACCGGCCGACGGCGGAGACGCAGTTCTGCCAGGCGGGTTCGTAATCGACCAGGATGTGGTTGCGGCTTTCCAGCGGCACGAACTGCGCATTGGGAATGCCGGAGGCCACCGCGCGGCCCAGTTCCAGCGGGATGCGCTGGTCGTGCTTGGAATGCAGCACGAGGGTCGGCGCCTTCACCTGGGCGAGGCGGTCGCGCACGTCGATGTAGCCGAAGGCATCCTGGAAGCGCGCGGCGTTGCTCGGCGAGCAGGTCAGCCGCTGGAACTCGTCGAACCAGGCGAGGTCCTCGGGCGACGCTTCCGGCATGAAGGTCTGCGAGAAGATGTGCCGGTAGGCCGGGTTGTCGGTGCCCCAGCCGACCTCCGTCAGCGTCAGGACCGCCTCGCGGCGCGCCTGTTCTTCCGGGCTGGCCAGGTGGCGCCAGCCGGCCGCGTAGCCGCCCAGCAGCACCAGGCCGGAGACCCGCTCCGGGTGGCGCACGGCGTATTCGATGGAAACGGCGCAGCCCTGCGAGATGCCGAGCAGCGGAAAGCGCTCCAGCTCCAGCTTGTCGGCCACCGCTTCGAGGTCTTCGACAAAGGCCTCGAAGCTGAGATTGCCGACGTCCCAATCGGACAGGCCGCAGCCGCGCTCGTCGTAGCGGATGAAAGTGCGGTAACGGGCCAGCGCCGCGAAGCTGCGCCCCCAGATCGGGCTCGCCCAGTCGAACTCCAGGTGGTTGAGCCAGTTGGCCGCCTTCAGCAGCGGCGGCCCCGAGCCGACGGCCGCGTAGGCGATCTTGGTGCCGTCCGGCACCTCGCAAAAGCCGATGCGCTGCGTGTGCAGCGCCTGCCCCCGGGCGTTGCGGGGCGTCGGCCGGCGCGACCGCGTTGCCGGTGCTTGGGGAGCCGGTACTTGGGGGGCAGGGGCTTGAGGGGCGGGGGCGTGGGGCGTCCGGGCAGTGGCCGCGTGCGCCTTGGCGCCCACCGGGTCGGCGTCGCGCCATAGCCGCTGCCACTTTATTGCCGCCGCCGGTGCGATCTCGGGATGGGTGGCGAGCTGGCGCAGCACGGCGACGCGTGCCGCCGCCGCGTCCTCGCGCTCCGACGTCAGCCAGGAATCGAAGGCATCGTCGCCGGCGCCGTCGAGGCCGTCCAGCAGGACCCGGTCCAGCCGCCCGGCCATGACCTCCAATTCGCCGACGGCGAGGCCCGCGTCCTGCCGGCGCAGCATTGTGTGAATGTCGCGGATGTCGATGTCGACGTCCTGGGTGTCGAAATGAACCCGCTCCCGGTCGGCGACGATGCGCGGGCGGTCGGGTGCGTCCACCACCCGGCGCAGCTTGCTGAGCGACCAGCGCAGGGCGGCCTTGGGGTCGTCCGGCAGATCCCAGAGCAGCTCGCAGAGACGCTCGCGGCGGTGCGGACGGCCGGTCGCGGCGAGAAAAGCCAGCAGCGCCCGTGCCTTGCGCGATGCCGGCAACGGCAGGTCGGCGCCCCACGCGCTGACGCGCAGCTCGCCCAGCAACGAGACCTGAAGGTCCCGGGGCGGATTATTGTGGCGTTCCTGGAGGCGTTCCTGAGGCACGCGCAACTCCGGGCGGCGGCGAAATACAACGATAGGCGGGCGCCAATACCACCGCCATTACAACGCTGACAACAACGCCCCGTCCCCAGAGTAGGCCCTGCGGACAGTGTCCGCCAAGCGGCGATCCCCTGTGAGTTGATTCGGGACGCGGCCTGGCGGCGCAGGTCATTTTTCCTACCCAGGACAAAAGATCGCATGCGAACGAATCGTTGCCGATGCCGGCACGGTCCCCGTCATCGATCCCCGTCATCGATCCCCGTCATCGATCTTCGGGGTCTGGAGGGATATCCGCACACGACCTTTGTCGTGCTGCGCGGTCACTGAACCTGCCTGCGCTGAACCCGCACCGGGCAACATTACGTATTCACGTTTGTGCCTTCCCGGTCCGCCAGGACGGGGATCATTTATTACGAGAAGGCATAGTGATGCAAATTTCTTACGAGACCATCGATGGCGTCGCAATTCTCGGCGTTACCGGCGCGGTGGACAGCCATGCCGCCGGACAATTGAGCGACGCCCTGGTGCAGTGCATCAGCGGCGGCGCAAAGAAAATGATCGTGAACCTCTCGGGCGTGCACATCATGACGCGCGCGGGTTTTCGGGGACTGGTCGTCGCCGCGAAGCTGATGGAGACCGCGCAGGGCGAGATGCGGATCTGTGGCGCCCTGCGGTCGGTGGACGACTTTCTGCGCCGCAGCGGCTTCACCTATCTGCTGACCTGCGATGTGACGCTACAGGCGTCGCTCAACGAACTGCGCGCCGCGCCGCGCGGGGTGCCCGAGCGACCGGCCATGCCGCTCCTGCAGGCCATCTAACGGAAAACCCATCCGAGGAAACGATCTAAAGCGTCGAAGGAGACAACGAGATGTCATTCAGTGAATTTGCGATTTTCGATCACCACTACGGTGTGCGCCGCCGGCAGTACGCCGGCATCCGGGGCGCGCTGTCGCTTCGCGGGGTCGTCGGTGCCGTCTGCGACTACTGCCGCCACGGGAACGACTACCGGGCCCTGATGGACATGCCGGACTACCTGCTGGAGGACATCGGGCTCGACCGGGCCGATGTTACCGCGGCGAAGCGCCGGCACGCCTTCTGGCCCGCCCGGGACTGACGCGTTCGTGGTGACTGACGCGATCATGGTGATCGACGCGTCTGGGGGGACCCGCCGGACCCACGCGGACCGATAGACCTGCGGCAGGCTGCCGACCGGCACCCCGCTTCGGCTGCAAGACCGCCGCCGCCGATGCCACTGGGTTCCGGGAACGGGCCTCCGGGACCCAGTGGTGTGACGAAGAGGCCGGTGCGCCCCTCCTTCCAGACTTCGGGAAGCCTTCGGATAGCCTGCGGGCAGTACTTCGGGGCTGGCCCCCAGGCCCCTTGTCCGCTATGACAGACCAGCATTTTCCGGGCGTTTCGCCGTAAAGGGAGTGGGGTCTTTGCTGGAAACCTTGCTGCATCACAATGCCCAATGGGCGGCGGAGCGGGTCGCGCAGGACCCGGGCTACTTCAAGCGGCTGGCCGATATCCAGCGTCCGCATTACTTCTGGATCGGCTGTTCCGACAGCCGGGTGCCCGCCAATGTCATCGCCGGCCTGGAGCCGGGCGAGGTCTTCGTCCACCGCAACGTCGCCAACCTGGTGAACCCGGGCGACCTCAACTGCCTCTCGGTGCTGCAGTTCGCGGTGGAGCAGTTGCAGGTGCGCGAGATCATCGTCACCGGCCATTACGGCTGCGGCGGTATCCTGGCCGCCGTCGACGGCCAGCGCCACGGCCTGATCGACCACTGGCTGCAGCCGATCCGCGATACCGCCCAGCGCTGCACGGCGGAACTGGACAAGCTGGCCGACGTGCACGCCCGCCATGACCGGCTCTGCGAGCTGAACGTCATCGCCCAGGTGCGCCGGGTGGCCGAGACGCCCATCGTGATGGACGCCTGGAGCCGCGGGCAGCCGCTGGTCGTCCACGGCCTGGTCTACGGCCTGAAGGACGGCCGCCTGCGCAACCTGGGCTGCACGCTGACGGGGCCGCCGGGCCGCTGACGCCGGCCAAGCATTCAAGACCCAAGCATTCAAGATAAAGAAAAAAACGGGAGGAAAATCGTGAAGGTAGGAACATTCCGCGTCGACGGCGAGCGCAAGGTCGGCCTGCTGGATGCCGACGAGGGCCACGTGCGGCCCTTCGCCCTGGATCGTGCCGCCGCCGAACGCGGCGTCGAGGCGCTGGCCCGCCTGCAGGCGGAAGGCCTGCCGCTGCCGGAACTGGGTGATCCCGTCGCGCTGTCCGACATCCGGGTGGAGGCGCCGATCCCGCGGCCGCGCCGCAACGTCTTCTGCGTCGGCAAGAACTACCACGACCACGCCCAGGAGTTCGCCTCCTCCGGTTTCGATTCCAGCGCCGCCGCCGGTGCCGTACCCAAGGTGCCGATCATCTTCTCCAAGGTGCCGGAATCGGTGATCGCGGCGGGCGAAGCCGTCGTTATGGATTCCAGCGTCGATCCCTCGCTCGATTACGAGGTCGAACTGGCGGTGATCATCGGCAAGGGCGGACGAGGCATCACGAAGGCCGACGCGCTGGACCATGTCTGGGGCTACACCATCGTGAACGACGTGACGGCGCGCGACCTGCAGGGCCGCCACAGCCAGTGGCTGATCGGCAAGTCGCAGGACACCTTCTGCCCGATGGGCCCCTGGGCGGTCACCGCCGACGAGATCGACCTGGCCGACACGCCGGTACTCACCTTCGTGAATGGCGAGAAGCGCCAGGACTCCAACACCGGCCTGCTGATCTTCGATGTGCCGACCATTATCGCGTGCCTGTCGGCCGGCATCACCCTGCTGCCCGGCGACGTCATCGCCACCGGCACGCCGGCCGGCGTCGGCATCGGTTTCAAGCCGCCCCGCTACATGGCCCACGGCGACAGCGTGCGTTGCGAGATCGGCGGCATCGGCGCGCTGGAAAACCCCATCGTCGACCGCGCCCGCCAGGCCGACGCGGCGGATTAGCAGGGGCGCTTGCGGCAGGGGCCCAGCGAGGTGCCCAGGCGCGGCTTTTCTGACGTCGCCTGCCGGGGCTTGTCATCCGGGGCCGATTAGAGGTCCGGTTCGGGCCCCGGTTCGAGGGCGGGCGGCGGCGGATCGTGCAGCAGCAGGATGCCGAGCGCCAGGTCGCCGGCCCCCGGCGGGCCGCTCACCTGCAGCCTCAAGAGGTCCCGCGCCAGGCCTTGCGTCGGCCCGCGCCGGCTTCGATTTGTCCTGAGAAATTTTCCCATCATGATGATAGAATTGGCCCAGAAATAGGCGGCCTTCAAACGCGAAGATCGCAATAGCTATTGAAGTTTTCTCAATAGAGGGGATGTGGTGCGGCCGCTTCCATCGCTGCGGGGAATCCAGGCCTTCGAGGCCGTGGCGCGGCTTGGCACTTTGGCCGCCGCGGCGGATTTCCTCGGCATCACCGCCAGCGCCGTCAGCCACCGGATCCGCGGCCTGGAAAAGGAGCTGGGCGTCGATCTGCTGGCGCGCTCGCCCAAGGGGCTTGTCCTGACCGCCGCCGGGCGGCGCTACCAGGGCGCGGTGGCGGCGGCCTTCGCGGGGCTGGCCGAGGCGACATCCGAGCTGCTGGGCCCGGATCTCTCCCGGCCGCTGACCATCAGCCTGACCTCGGAGATCGGCCTGCGCTGGCTGATGCCGCGGTTCCACCGCTTCCGGACCCGGCATCCCGATATCGATACCTCCCTGCTCAGCACCTATCAGGTCGCCGACCTCAAGGCTGGTGAGGCCGACCTGGCGCTGCGCTACGGCGAGGGCGTCTGGGACGACAATCTGGCCGAGCCGGTTCTGGAATTCGTGGTGTCGCCGGTCTGTGCGCCCGCCGTGCGCGATGCCATCGCCGGCCTGCCGCCGCGCGAGGCCCTGCTGAGCCAGACCCTGATCCGCGAGGACAACGCCGAGTGGTCCCTGTGGCTGGCCGCCGCCGGTATCGACCGCTTCGAGCCGCCGCGGCGTCTGCGCTTTCTCGACTACTCCATGGCGATGGCCTCGGCAGTCGCCGGCCAGGGCATTCTGCTGGGCTATTCCGGCTACGTCGATGCGGAGGTGGAAGCCGGGCTGCTGGTCCGCCCCTTCGATCTGCAGGTGCGGACCGGCAAGGGCTACTACCTGGTCTACCGCAAGGACCGGCTTGCCGATCCGCGGGTCCGGGCCTTCCGCGACTGGGTGATGGCGGAAGCGGCGGGCCCGGCGTAGATGCCCCGAGCGGGTCAGATGCGGCGCAGGGGAATCGACCAGGCGAGGATGGCCGCGAGGGTGGCGAAGCCGGCGATGGTCAGGAAAGCGGCCTGGAAGGCCACGGCGATCTCGCCCTCGATGGCCGCCCGGGTGGCGGCGGGCAGCGCGGCCAGCGGCTCGGCGCTGCCTTGCAGGATGCTGCTGAACAGCCCGATGGCGTCGGGGTTCAAGGCCGACATCACGGCAAAGAGCACCGCGCCGACGATGGCGGTGCCGAGCGCCGCCCCGAGGGCGCGGGAGAACTGCACCGTCGCCGCCGCCGCGCCGAGCTTTCCCGGCCCGGCGGTGCTCTGGATGGTGACCTGCACGACGCCCATCACGGTGCCTAGAAAAAGCGAGATGGCGCCGAGAAAGACGGAAAGCTGGGTCAGGCTCATGGCGCCGGATCCCAGGGCGAGAATGGTCAGGCCGACGACGGCAAAGATCAGGCCGACGGAGGGAAAGATGGCGGTGCGCCCGGTGCGGCTGACCGCCCGTCCGGTGATCATCGAGCCCAGGCCCACGCCCATGGTCATCGGCAGCAGCAGCAGGCCGGTCTGGGCCGGCGAGGCGCCGCCCACGACACGCAGGTAGATCGGCAGGAAGGTCAGCAGGGACACCAGCACGGCGCCATGGCAGGCGGCCAGCGCATCGCTGCGCCAGGTGACCGGATTGCGCAGCAGGTCGATCGGCAGCAGCGGATTGGCGATGGACCGCTCGCGCCAGATCAGCAGCACCAGGGCCGCCACCGTGACGGACGCGAGGCCGAGGACGAACGAGAGGCTGACGGCGTCGACCCGGTGGATCTGCTGCAGCAGGACCAGGGCGGACGCGATGAAGACGGTGAAAAGGACCACGCCCAACACGTCGAAACGGAAAGGCGCGTCGCTTCCCGGCCGCTGGGGCAGGCGCAGCGCCAGGACGATCGCCAGGACGCCGATCGGCAGGTTGACCAGGAACACCGACTGCCAGCCGAAATGCTCGGTCAGGAAACCGCCGGCGACCGGCCCGAAGGTGCTGGACGACACGGCCACCGCCGCGAGGTAGCCTTGATAGTGCGCCCTCTCGCGCGGCGGCACGGTTTCGCCGATCAGCGCCTGGGACAGCGTCATCAGGCCGCCGCCGCCGAGACCCTGGAGGATGCGCATGGCGGTCAGCATCTCGACGCTGGTGGACAGCGCGCAAAGCACCGAGGCGGCCATGAAGAACAGCAGCGCAACGACCAGAAGGCGCCGCCGCCCCAGCAGGTCGCCGAGCTGGCCGTAGACCGGCGCGGCGATGGTGGTCGCGACCAGATAGGCCACCACGATCCAGGAAATTCGCTCCACGCCGCCCAGCGAGCCGGCGATGGCCGGCAAAGCGGTGGCGACGATCGTCTGGTCGACGATGGCCAGAAACATCGGCAACATGATCGACAGGAAGAGCGTGAAAAAGGGTGTCCCGGCCGGGCCGGCCGGCGGCGAACCGTCGGAAGGGGTAGGGGCGTGCGGGTCGCTGGACATTGCGGGCTGATGGGCGCGTGCTGATGGGCCGAAATCGAACGGGGGTTTCTTCCTACCCCGATCCTGGCCACAATTGCTGGAAAATAACGCGACAGACAGCTGGGGGCTGAAATCCGTGAAATCAATTCTGCTGCCGGTCGAGCGCTATCCCGAAATCGGCTCGACGATCGAAACCGCGGTCCAACTCGCCAGGGCTTTCGAGAGTTATGTCGAGGGATTCGCGCTGATCGCCGACCCGCCCGTGCTGGTTTCGGCCGATGCCTTCAGCGGCGCGATGATCACCGCCGGGGCCGCCTTTGCCGCGCCGGCGGAAGAAAACGCCGCCTGCCGCCACCTGTTCGAGGCGGGCATGACGGCGGCCGGCCTGCCGCGCCATGAAGACGGTGCCGGGGGTGCCGGGGGTGCGCCGGGGCCCAGCTTCGGCTGGCAGGAGGGCGATACCCTGACCGGGCACGCTTTTCTGGGAACGTATGGCCGCGTCTTCGACGTGACCGTCGTCGGCCGTCCGTCCTCATCCGCCGACAGCCTGCGCATGGGCGCCCTGGAAGTGGCGCTTTTCGAGAGCGGCCGGCCGGTGCTGATCGCGCCGCCCGCCGCCACCGCCAGCCTGGGCGAGACCATCGCGATCGCCTGGAACGGCACGCCGGAGGTCGCGCGCAGCGTCGCGTTCGCCAGCGCTCTGCTGCGGCGGGCGCGCCACGTCGACATCGTCACCCTGGCGGGCGGCCGGGATCCGCAACCGAGCGGCGAATTGCTGGGGCGCCATCTGCGCATGAACGGCATCTCCTGCGCGGTGCATCACGCCGAGGGCGATTCGGAATCGCGCGGGGCGGTCTTCCTCGCCGAGGCCGCGCGCCTGGGCAGCGATCTCATGATCAAGGGCGCCTATACGCAAAGCCGCCTGCGCCAGATCATCTTCGGCGGCGCGACGCGCCACATCGTCACCGAAGCGACGCTGCCGGTCTTCATGGCCCACTGAGGGGCCCACTGAGGCGCCCATTGAGGCCGCACCGCCCGTCCGGAGGCAAGACCGCCGCTGTGGGGCGAAATCGGCCGGAACCCGCCGCTGCTCAGCGGCGTTGACCCACAGATCTTATCTTTCCCAACGGAACAGACCGGACGGAGGGCATGGCGCATGCGTGCCATTGCAAAGTTTTTCCTGTGGGTGGCGGGCGGCCTTGCCGTGCTGCTGCTGGCCGGCATTGTCGTATTCGCCACCTTCGACTGGAACAGCCTGCGCGACACCGTGAGCGACCAGGCGCGCTCGGCCAGCGGGCGTGAGCTGCGCATCGCCGGCGATCTGGACGTCGACATCTGGTCGTGGACGCCGGAAATCACGGCGCACGACGTCGCCCTCGGCAATCCGGACTGGGCGCGCCGAGAGCGCAGCGATGGGGCGGCAGGCGACGCGGACATGCTGCGCGCGGAGTCGGTGTACCTGCGCGTGCGCCTGGCGCCGATCTTCCTCGGCCGGGTGGAGATAGACGAGGCGCGTCTGGTGAAGCCGGAGATCTACCTGCAGCGCCATGACGGGCACGCCAACTGGGAACTCGGCGATACCGCCGCGGAGGTCGCCCTGGAAGCGGCGACGCCCACCGAGCGCGGGGACTTCCCCGTTCTGAAAAAGCTGGATGTCGAGGATGCCGTCATCGTCTACCGCGACGACACCCTGGACGGGCCCATCGAGGCGAAACTGGAATCACTGACCGTCGAGGCGGCGGATTTCGAGGCACCGGTGAGCCTGGCGGCCGAGGGCAGCTACCAGGGCCTGCCGCTGAGCCTGACGGCGCAGGGCGACTCCTTCGCGCGGTTCCGCGATGGGGGCGAGCCCTACGGAGTGAAGCTGGACGGCCGCCTGGGCGAGATCCGCCTCGCCGCCAACGGCACCCTGGACGAGCCGGTGAAGCTGGCCGGGGTGGACGCTCAGATCAAAGTGGAAGGCGAGACCCTGGAGTCGCTGTACCAGCTGCTGGGCCTGCCCCTGCCGCAGACGCCGCCCTTCAGTCTGCAGGGCCGCCTGACGCGCGAGGGCGACCGCTGGGCCTTCGAGGGCTTCGAGGGGCGTCTAGGCGACAGCGATCTCCACGGTGACGTCGCCGTGGAGATCGGCGGCGAACGGCCCAAGCTGACCGCCGACGTGCGCTCCGAATCCTTCCGGATGGAAGACCTGGATGGCTTCTGGAGCGGTGAAGACGGCACCGGAGAGGAGGACAGCGAGGCCGAAGCCGAGAACGGCACTCAGGCGCATGTCCTGTCCGACGAGCCGATCTCGCTGCCGAAGATGCGCAGCATGGACGCCGAGGTGCGTTTCCAGGGTAAGGCGGTGCAGTCGGGCGACCTGCTGGTGAAGGACATCGCCACCGTGCTGACGCTGGACGACGGCCTGCTGACGGCAAAGCCCCTGGAACTGGGCCTCGCCAACGGACGCATTACCGCCGTCGTGCATCTCGACGGGCGCGAGGCGGTGCCGGCGATGGGCGGTGACATTGAAATCGAAGGCATGGATCTCAGCGCCCTGATGGCCCTGGTGGGGGAGGAGGACGCCGCCGAGGGCCTGCTGAACGGGCGTTTCACGCTGGATATGCGCGGCCGCTCGCTGCGCGAACTGGGCGCCCATGCGAATGGCGAGGGCGCCCTGATCATGTCCGGCGGCCAGATCGAGAACCTGCTGCTGGAACTCATCGCCCTCGACCTGCAGGAAGCCGCCGGCCAGTGGCTGACCGGCGACGACTCCAAGGTCGATGTGCTGTGCCTCGCGATGCCGACGACGGTGACCGACGGCCGCTTCGAGGCGCAGCCGTGGATTCTCGACACCACCGACTCCCTGGTTACCGTGACCGGCTACGTCGATCTGCAGTCGGAGACCGTGAATGTCGAGCTGAAGCCGCATCCGAAGGATTTCAGCCTGTTCAACTATCTCACCGCCATCGAGATCGAGGGCGACCTGGTGACCCGTTCGGTCACTACCTCGCCGCTGGAGGCGGCGGGCAAACTGGCGCTGAAGACGGTGACGGCGCCGATCGCGCCCCTGATCTCGGGCGCCATTCAGGAAGAGGCGGAGACTCTCAGCGTGCCCTGCGACAGCCTGCGCCAGCGCCTGGAAACCGCGATGGCGAAGAACACACCCGAAGTGGCAGAGGTGGTCGAGGCGGCCCAAGCGGGTACGCCGGCCCCCGAGGCCTCCGAAGCTCCCGACACGGCCGCACCGGCCGCACCGGTCGACGTGAGGCGCCTGCAGACCGCGCTGAACGCCGAGGGCTTCGACCTGGCGGTCGATGGCATCATGGGACCCAATACCGAACGGGCGCTGCGCCGCTACCAGCAGCGCGAATCCCTGGAGCCCAGCGGCAGGCCGACGCGCATAACCTTGGAGCACCTGGGACTCGGCGGCGCGGAGTAGCGCACCGGTCTCATCAGCCGGTGAGATGCGCCTGGGCGACCAGGGGCAGGTGGTCGGAGGCCTGCAGGGCGCCGCCCTCGCGGAACACCTGAGCTTCGGTCATTTCCCATTCCGGCGAGAGGTAGATGCGGTCCAGGCTCAGCCGGGGCGTGCGGACGGGGAAGGTCGGCAGGCGGGCGACGGTCGGAAACTGACTGGAGAGAATTTGCGAGGCGCGGGTGCGTGCCCGCAGGAAATTGAAATCGCCCAGCAAGGCCGTCGGCCTGGGCAGACGCTTGTCCTGGGTCATGACGTCGATCAGGCGCTGCGCCTGCCATTCACGCTCCCAGGCGGCGAGACCGAAATGCGCCACGGCAACCCGGATGGGCGTGTCCGCCAGCTGCAGGTCCACCAGCAGGGCGGCGCGCGGCACGTGGCCCCGGACCTTGAGGTCGATCCACCGTGTCTCGCCCAGAGGCAGCCGGGTGAGCAGGGCGTTGCCGAAGTGCGTGCGCAGAGGATCGCGCACCAGGCCTTCCACCACGCGGTAGTTCGTATTGTCGCGCAGAAAGGCGAAATGATCCACCCGCTGGTGGTTCTGGCGATGCCAGCCGACCTCCTGCAGCCCGATGACATCGGCATCGATGGCCGTCACCGCGGCGGCCATGCGCTCGAGATCGAAACGCTTGTCCACCCCGACGCCGGAATGGATGTTCCAGGTCGCCAGCTTCAGAGTCTTTTGCGCCTTCTCAGACATCCTTGCAGAGTCTCAAGGCGTCGTAGATGGCGGCGTGGACGTTGCGGCTGGCGACGGCGTCACCGATACGGTAGAGGCGGAAGGCGCCCTCGGGGTTCTTGACGGTCTGCTGCGGCCGGCCGTGGCGCAGCGCCTCGTAGTCGACGGCGCCGAGATTGACGCTGGCGGGTTTCAGCGCGAAATAAAGGTCGTCCAGCGGCAGGGTGCCGTGTTCGACCACCAACTGGTCGACCTCGCGGGTCTCGGTGCGGTCCGAATAGTCGGAGCCCAGGGTCACCTTCAGGCGGTTGCCGGCGCGTTCGGCGGCGATGACCCGCTTGCTGATGGTCAGGCGCGTGCCGTGTTCGTCGAAGCAGCGGGCGTAGGCCACGTGGTTCAGGCCGCCGACGTCGGCGGCGAAGAAGCGCTCCGGCGTGACGATTTCCAGGGCCGCACCGCTGTCGGCGATCTTCTCGGCGGCGGTCAGGCCGGGATGCGCCGCGTTGTCGTCATACAGCAGCACGGACTCGCCGATGGCCACGTCGCCGGAGAGGATGTCCCAGGAACTGACCGCCAGTTCGCTGCCGCGCAGGATTTCCGTGTTGGGCAGGCCGCCGGTGGCGATGACGACGACCTCGGGGTTTTCGGCCAGCACCTCCGGGGCGCCGACGTAGCTGTTGAAGCGGAAGTCGACGCCGGCCTCGGTGCAGCGCGCCATGCGCCAGTCGATGATGCCGATGAGCTCGGCGCGGCGCTTCACCCGCGCGGCGAGGCGGACCTGGCCGCCCGGCTGGTCGGCGGCCTCGAACAGCACCACCGCATGGCCGCGCGCGGAGAGTACGCGGGCGGCCTCCAGCCCGGCCGGGCCGGCGCCGATCACCACGGCGCGTTTTGGCGTTTCCGCCGGGCGCAGCACATGAGGCATGGTCGCCTCGCGCCCGGTCGCCGGGTTGTGGATGCACAGCGCCTCGTGACCCTCGTAGATGCGGTCCAGGCAGTAGGTGGCGCCGACGCAGGGGCGGATCTCGTGTTCCCGGCCGGCGGCGATCTTGTTCACGATGTGCGGGTCGGCGATGTGGGCGCGGGTCATGCCGACCATGTCCAGCTTGCCCTCGGCCACCGCGTGGCGCGCCGTCGCCACGTCGGCGATGCGCGCGGCATGGAACACCGGAAATTTGGTCTCATGGCGCACCTCGCCACAGAAATCGAGGTGCGGGCCGGAGGCCATGCCCTGCACCGGAATGACCTTGGAGAGCGCCGCGTCGGTCTCGATGTGGCCCCGGATCAGGTTGAGGAAGTCGATCTGGCCGGAGGCGACCAGGCGCTGCGCGATCTCGACGCCCTCCCGGCGGGTGAGGCCCTGGTCCCAGTCCTCGTCGGCCACCATGCGGACACCGACGATGAATTCCGCGCCGACCCGGGCGCGGATGGCGTCGAGCACCTGGAAGGTGAACTTCAGGCGGTTGTCGAGGGAGCCGTTCCAGTCGTCGTCGCGTTTGTTGGTGGCGGGCGACCAGAACTGGTCCAGCAGGTGGCCGTAGGCCTCCAGCTCGATGCCGTCCAGTCCGCCGGCCTGCATCCGTTCGGCGGCGTCGGCGTAGTCGGCGACGATACGCGCCAGGTCCCAGTCCTCGGCGGCTTTGGGGAAGGCGCGGTGGGCCGGCTCGCGCACCGGCGAGGGCGCCAGCACCGGCAGCCAGTCCGCCTTGTTCCAATTGGTGCGCCGGCCCAGGTGGGTGATCTGCATCATCACCGCCGCGCCGTGCTCGTGGCAGGCGTCGCTCAGTTCCTTCAGCCAGGGCACGATTTCGTCCTGGTAGGCGTGCAGATTGCCGAAGGCCTGGGGGCTGTCGCGCGACACCACGGCGGAGCCCGCGGTCATGGTGAGGGCGATGCCGCCCCTGGCCTTTTCCGCGTGATAGAGCCGGTAGCGTTCCTTGGGAAGACCGTCCTCGGAGTAGGCCGGCTCGTGGGCGGTGGAGAGGATGCGGTTGCGCAGAGTCAGGTGCTTCAGCCGGTAGGGCTGTAGCAGGGGATCCCTGGAGGCCTGGGAGGAATCGGCGGATTCGGGCCGGGATGAGGCGATCATATGTCAAGTTTGGTCCGTTGCGGGCCCGGTTGCAATGCCACGGAAATTGAACCGTACCTGCATCCTTTGCGACCTATGATTACGTAGGTGGACGTTGGGGGGATGGGAATAGGCCTGTAGATATCAGTTGAAGGTAAGCTGTCCCGTGAAACCTCCCGTTCCTCTCAGTTCCTCACTCGTCGCCGTGGTCTCAGCCCTGTGCGTTGCCGCCCTGCTGCTGCCGTCGCACGGTCGCCCTGGCGACACCGCGGACATTCCCACCGCGGAGGTCGCGGTGGCGGCGCTTCCCGCAGCCGCGGCAAGCCCGCCCGATGCCGGCTGGCGGGAGGGCGACTACCTGCTGCACTACGCCCAGGTGATCTGCCTGCGGGCGGCCTATGGCGGTCTGGACCCGGCGCCCTCGCAGGTGCTGGAAGCCCTCGACGCGGAGGGTTGGGCCATGGTCGAACTGAGCCACCAGCGGCCGGAGGTCTACGACGCTATCCACAAAAAGGCCTGGGCGGTCGGCGGCGACCAGGCCCCGGCCCGCGCTCTTGCCGGTTGCAAGGCCTGGGTGAAGGGCTCGACGGGCGGGATCCTGAAAAGCGCGCCCCGCGCCGACTAACCGCCAAGGCGGCACAATCTGGTCGTGTGAGGCCGCCCGCGGCCGCCCCCTGCGGCGGCTTTATACGCTTGCGACGTTTCATGGCCGCGTGACGAAAGCGACAAGAACCTGACACGCAACCGTCACGACTCCCTGGCATTGGTGACGGGTCACAGCTTGACCAACAGGGATATTCGTCATGTTCGCCAAATTCCTCAAAGCAGCGGCGGCCGCCGCGCTGCTCGCCTCGGGCGCGCTGGGACTTTTCGCCGCGCCGCAGGCCGCGCTGGCCGATGACCGGCCCGATCTCATCGTCGCCGTCAACGCCCTGCCGCGCAGCCTCGAGTCCGCCGAGTTCATGGGCAACGTCGACGTGCGCGTCACCTACAACCTGTTCGACAGCCTGATCCGCCGCGACTTCCGCGCCGATGGCAGCGGGACGGCGTCCAAGCTGGTGCCCGGTCTGGCGGAGAGCTGGACCCGCATCGACGACCGCACCCTCGAATTCAAGCTGCGCCAGGGCGTGAAGTTCCACAACGGCGATGAACTGACCGCCGAGGATGTGGTGTTCTCCTTCTCGCGCGGCCGCCTGACCGGCCCCAAGGCGATCCTGCCGGAAGGCCCGCGCTTCTGGTCCACGCTGGACCGGGTCGAGGCGGTCGATCCCTACACCGTGCGCTTCATCGGCAAGGTTCCGGACGTGCTGCTGGAACAGCGCCTGGCCGGCTACGCGAGCTGGATCGTCAACGCCAAAGATTACCTGACCAAGGGCAAGGACGCCTACGCCTGGAACCCGGTCGGCACCGGCCCCTACAAGTTCGTCGACTGGAAAGACGGCGACTACGTGAAGCTGGAAGCCTTCGACGACTACTTCGGTGGCAAGCCGACCGCCAAGACCGTGACCTACAAGGTGGTGCCGGAGCTGTCGGCCCGGATCGCCGGCCTGGTCTCCGGCGAATACGACATCATCGTGAACGTGCCGCCCGATCAGGTGGCGACGCTGGACAGCTACGACGGTGTCGAGGCGCGCTCCATCGTGCTCGATAACAGCCACATGCTGGTCTACAACACCAACAATCCGGCGCTGGACAAGCCGCTGCGCGAGGCCATGAACCTGGCGATCGACCGTGCCCTGCTGCGCAAGGCGCTGTGGCTGGACAAGAACTACACGCCCAAGGGCCACCAGCTGGCGTCCTACACCATGTACGACGACACCCGTCCGGCGCTTTCCTACGACGTGGAGAAGGCCAAGGCGCTGGTGAAGCAGTCCAGCTACAACGGCGAGGAGCTGACCTACCGGCTGATCCCCGAGTACTACCTGAACGGTCTGCCGGCCGCCCAGGCGATCCAGCAGATGTGGAAGGAAATCGGCGTCAACGTGAAGCTGGAACCGGTGGAGAACTGGGGCCAGGTGCGCGCCGGGGGCTGGGACATCTATCCCTGGTCCAACACCCACCGCCTGCCCGACCCGGTCGGCTCCTTCGTGCCGCAGTGGGGCCCGCTGTCCGGCATCCAGAAGAACAAGCTGCTCGCCTGGAAGGCGCCGGCCGAATACAACAAGCTGAACGCGGTGATCGAGGGCAGCGCCGACTGGAGCGAGCGCAAGGCGGCCTACAAGCAGGCGCTCGACCTGTGGGAATCCGAGGCCCCGGGCACGCTGTTGTACAATCCGCTGGAGACCTACGGCGTCAAGTCGGACATCGACTGGCTGCCCTACGCGCTCTACTACATGGACTTCCGTCCAGACAACCTGACCTTCAAGTGATGTCCGCCTTGGGAATGCTCGGCGCGGAATCCTTCAACCTGACGGGCGGCGGCGACCCCGGAAAGGGTGTGCCGCTGCCGTCCGCCGCGCTGTCCCGCCAACCGCTGCTGTCGCTGACGGACCTGGTTGTCGGTTTCGGTTCGGCGCCGCCGGCGGTGAACGGCGTCTCCTTCTCCCTCGCCGCCGGCGAGTGCCTCGGCCTGGTCGGCGAGTCCGGCTCGGGCAAGAGCGTCACCTGCTTGGCCCTGATGGGCCTGCTGCCGCCGCAGGCCGTGGTGCGCGGCGGCGGGGCCACCTTCGCCGGGCGCCAGGTCTTCGACCTTGATCCGCGGGCGCGCGCCGCCTTGCGCGGCCGCGAGATCGCCATGGTGTTCCAGGATCCCCTGGGCGCGCTCAACCCGGTGCACAGCGTCGGCTGGCAGATCGCCGAGGCGCTGATGCTGAACCAGGGCCTGAGCGAGCGCCAGGCCCGCGCCGGCGCCGTCGCGCTGATGGCGCGGGTCGGCATCCCGGAGCCCAAACGCCGGGCGCAGGCCTATCCGCACCAGATGTCCGGCGGCATGAACCAGCGGGTGATGATCGCCATCGCCATTGCCGCGAAGCCCAAGCTGCTCATCGCCGATGAGCCGACCACGGCGCTGGACGTCACCATCCAGGCGCAGATCCTGGACCTGCTGGACGACCTGCGCCGCGAGCTGGACATGGCGCTGCTGCTGATCACCCACGATCTGGGCGTGGTGGCGCAGATGGCCGAACGCGTCGTCGTCATGCGCCACGGCACGGTGGTGGAAAGCGGCGCGGTGGATGCCATCTTCCACGCGCCTCAACATGCCTACACCCGGGCGCTGCTGGGCGCGGTGCCGCGCCTCGACCGCCGGGTGGCACGGCTCGCCAGTCTGCCTGAGGCCCTGCACCTGCCGGAGGCCCTTCAGGCGTGACGGTGCCGGCGGAGACTCCCCTGGTGGAGGTGACGGGGCTGCGGCGGGTGTTCCGCGGCGGCCGGCGCGCCAGCTTCGGCGGTCTCGGCTTCGGCCCGCGCCTGGAATGCCGCGCCGTCGACGATGTGTCGTTTTCCATCCGGCGCCACGAGACTTTCGGCCTGGTCGGCGAGTCCGGTTGCGGCAAGTCGACCCTCGGCAAGCTGATCCTCGACCTGCTGGCGCCGAGCGCCGGCCGCCTGCGGTTCGACGGCAAGGCGCCGGCCGACTGGGGCAAGCGGGCCTTTCGACGCCGCGCCCAACTGGTGTTCCAGGATTCCCTCGGCGCCCTGGATCCGCGCCAGTCCATCCTGGCCCAGGTGCGCGAGCCGCTCGACATCCACGATGTCGGCCCGAGGGGTGGACGGGGCGCCGGACGCGACGAGCTGGCGGCGGCGATGCTGCATGAAGTCGGCCTGGACGAGGCCTATCACGGCCGCTACCCGCACCAGCTCTCCGGCGGCCAGCAGCAGCGCGCGGTGATCGCCCGGGCCCTGGTGCTGCGGCCCGACTTCGTGGTCTGCGACGAGCCGGTCTCGGCGCTGGACGTGTCGATCCAGGCGCAGGTCATCAACCTGCTGCGCGACATGCAGCACCGCTACGGCCTGACCTACCTGTTCATTTCCCACGACCTTTCGGTGGTCCGCCACAGCGCCGACCGCATCGGCGTCATGTACCTGGGCCGACTGGTCGAGCTGGCCGACGGCGAGTCGCTATTCGAGCGGCCGCTGCATCCCTACACCAAGGCCCTGATCGCCGCGGTGCCGATCCCCGATCCGCGCAAGCGGCGCGATACGCCCGTGCTGCGCGGCGACCCGCCCAGTCCCTTCGCGCCCCCGCCGGGCTGCCGCTTCCACACCCGCTGCCCGCATGCCGAGGCGCGCTGCCGCAGCGAGGTGCCGGAACTGCGCGCGCTCGCCGATGGTCATGCGGTGGCCTGCCATCTGGCCGAGCGCTTCGCCCGGGAGGTAACGGCGTGACCGATTTCCGCATCGTCCAGGTGTCCGACATCCACCTGTCGCGCAAGCGCGCCTACTTCCTCGACAACTGGGATGTCTTCGTCGAACAGATGCGGGCCGACCCGCCGGACCGCATCTACGTGACCGGCGACCTCTGCGTGAACGGCCCCAACGCGCCGGACGATATCGTCTTCGCCCGCGAGCAGCTCGACCGGTTGCCGGTGCCCTGGAAGGCGCTGCCGGGCAACCACGACTCCGGCGAACTGCCGCCCGACACCCGCCTGGGCAAGCCCCTCACGGCGGAACGCCGGGAGTTCTGGTTGGAGCATTTCGGGCCCGACTACTGGTTCGAAGATGTCGGGGATTGGTGCTTCGTCGGGTTGAATGCGCAGCTCATCGGCTCTGGCCTGGATGAGGAGCGTGCCCAGTGGCTGTTCCTCGAGTCCGTTGCCGAGGGTCGCGCCGATCCTCGGCGATCCGGACGGGCGCTGGGCCTCTTCCTGCACAAGCCGCTCTACCTGCGCCGGCCCGACGAGACCGACCAGCAGCTCTCCGCCCTGCCGCCGGAAGGCCGCGCCAGGCTGCTGGCGTTCTGCGCGCAGCACAAGGTGCGCTTCGTCGCCAGCGGCCACCTGCACTGCTACCGCTCGATGCGCCACGGCGGTTTGCGCCTCATCTGGGCGCCGGGGACGTCCTTCATCAGCAGCGTGAAGGCGATGCCCGCGCCCAAGGCGCTGCGCCGCGCCGGTTACGTGGAGTACCGCTTCACGGGCAAGCGCTTTACCGCGCGCCTCGTCGAGCCGCCGCTGTTCGTGTCGCACGACTTCCGCAACTGGTTTCTCGACCAGGGCTCGACGGTGCATCTGCCGCCCAGGCCGCTGCGGGCCGGAGAAGGGGGATGGGGTGAGGGCGGCACATGAACTTCGGCTTTGTCCTCATGAAGACCCTGCGCGCGGTGGTGACGGTCTGGCTGGTGCTGACCTTCGTCTTCATCGTATTGCGTCTGTCGGGCGATCCGGCCTCGCGGCTGCTGCCCGATGACATCGACCCGCAGACGGTCGCGTACTACCGTGCCGAATGGGGGCTCGACCGGCCGCTGTGGGAGCAGTACGCGGCCTACTTCACGTCCGCCGCCGAGGGCAGCTTCGGGATTTCCTTCCGTGACCGGCGTCCCGCCCTGGAGGTTATCCTGGAGCGCGTGCCGGCGACGCTGGAACTCGGTCTGCTGTCTTTCGCCTTCGCCATCGTGGTGGGCATTCCGCTGGGCGTGGTGGCGGCGCTGAAGCGCAACACGGTCTTCGACCGGCTGGCGATGAGCTTTGCCGTCCTCGGCTACGCCATGCCCTATTTCTTCATGGGCGTGCTGTTGATCCTGCTGTTTTCCCTGCAGCTGCGCTGGCTGCCGTCGTCGGGCAGTTCGACCTGGTGGCATCTCATCATGCCGGTGCTGACCCTGGGCACCACGCCGGCGGCGATGTTCGCGCGCTTCACCCGCTCCTCGGTGCTGGAGGTGATGAACAAACCCTTCATCCGCACCGCGCGGGCCAAGGGCGCGCTGCCGTGGCGCGAGATCGTCTTCCACGCGCTGCCCAACGCGGCGATCCCGGTGGTGACGGTGATGGGCCTGCGCCTGGGCGAACTGATCGGCGGCGCCGTGGTGACCGAGACGGTCTTCGCCTGGCCCGGCATGGGCCGCCTGCTGGTCGGTGCCGTCGCCAACCGCGATCTGGCGGTGGTGCAGGGCATCGTGGTGCTGATCGCGATTTCCATGGTGACGGTAAACCTGCTGATCGACCTCGCTTACGGCTGGCTCGACCCGCGTATCCGCACGGCCCGGCAAGAGGGCCGGGCGGAGGGCAGGGCATGACGGTGGAGCTGGCACGCCTGAAACAGGACAACAGGCGTTTTCGCGTTAGGTTTCGTCTGCCGAGCTTCGGTCTGCAGCGCTTCCCGGCAGCGGTCGCGGCGGCGGCGGGGTTCCTCGCCCTGATGGCGATCTGCGCGGTCTTCGCCGATATGCTGGCGCCTTACAGCTATGAGGAACAAAGCCTGCTGGGCCGCCTGCAGCCGCCGTTCTGGCTGGGCGGCAGCGGCGGCTATCTGCTGGGTTCCGACGAACTGGGCCGCGACGTGTTCAGCCGCACGCTCTTTGCCATCCGCACCTCCATGGCCGTGGCCCTGCTGGGCACGGTAATCGGCGCGCTGTTCGGCACCTTCCTCGGCTTCCTGGCGGCGCGCTTTCGCGGTTGGGTCGAGGATCTGGTGATGATGCTGGTCGACTGTCAGGCGGCGATGCCGTTCCTCATCATCGCGCTGGCGGTGCTGGCCTTCATGGGCAACAACTTGGTGCTGTTCATCGCCCTGATGGGCATCTACGGCTGGGAGAAATACGCCCGCGTCGCCCGCGGCCTGGTGTTGTCGGCGCAGGAGCAGGGCTACGCCCTGGCGGTGCACTCGCTCGGGTCCGGCGGCTTCCGGCTGTACTTCAAGCACATCCTGCCCAACGTGCTGAGCCCGCTGATCGTGCTGCTGACGCTGAACATCCCCGACACCATCCTGATGGAAACCACCCTCAGCTTCCTCGGCTTCGGCATCCAGCCGCCGCGCACCAGCCTGGGCCTGACCCTGGGCATGGGCCGCGACTACCTGCTGACCGCCTGGTGGATCGCCGTGGTGCCGGGCGTGGTAATCTTCCTGACCACGCTGTCCATCAGCCTGGTCGGGGACTGGCTGCGCGACCGCTTCGACCCGACGCTGCAGTAGGGCGGTTTCGTTTCCGCCTGAAGGCTGTCGTCCCGGCACTGGTTGCCGGGACCCATTGCCCTGGCCGCAGCCGCGGTGCAAGGGCACTCAGGTATCGTCCTCTGCGGACGCCAATGGATCCCGGGGCCAAGCCCCGGGATGACAGCGAAAGGTGGTGAGGGAGTGCGGGGATTCTGCTGTCCTACTCCGCCGCCCGCGCCAGGGCCTCGCCGTCGGTCACCTGGGCCGGCACGCCGTCGACGCGGTGATGCAGGCCGCCGGTCGCAAAGTAGCCGGTCAGGCTGCGGTTGGCGTGCGCCATGCGGCGGGACAGCAGCTTCTGCGCCATCTCGGCCAGGAACTCGGCGAAGGCCGGGTCGCCGGCCAGGTTGTCGAACTCGCCGGGGTCGTTCTCCAGGTCGAACAGCAGCGGCGGCAGCGCGGCGAAGTGGACGTACTTCCAGCGCTCCGTCTGGTAGACGGCGAGGCAGCATTCATCCATCTCGATGCCGAAACGCTGCTCCACCGTGGGGTCGACCACTTCGCGGAAGTCGAATTCGAAGAAGACGCCGTCGCGCCACTTGGCCGGCGGATGGCCGTGGCAGAACGGCAGCAGCGTGTGGCCGTCGCACTGGCGCGGCACCGGCTGGCCGAGCCATTCCAGGACGGTCGGCATGACGTCGACGGACTCGGTGAAGGCCTCGACGGTCTGGCCGCGGGTCGCGTCGGCCTTGGCCGAGGGGTCGCAGACGATCAGCGGGATGTGGTAGCTGTCGCGGAAATAGCCGACCTTGCCCAGCAGGTGGTGGTTGCCGAGCTGTTCGCCGTGGTCGCAGGTGAAGACGATGAGAGTGTTGTCGATTTCGCCGCTGGCCTCCAGTTCGTCGAGAATGCGACCCAGATGGTGGTCGGCCTCGGAGATCAGACCGTAGTAGTGGGCGCGCATCTGGCGCACCTCGCCGTCGTTCATCGCGGCGCCGGGCCCCTGGCGGTTGCTCATGAACTTTTTCTGGTCGATGCGCCCCAGCAGCAGCTTCAGCAGGGGGTGCTGGGCCGCTTCCTGGGCCGGCGAGGCGGCACGCAGCGGCCCGTCCAGCCGGGCGGGGTCGTAGAGGCCGAGGAATTCCGCCGGCGCGCAGAACGGCGGGTGCGGCCGGTAGAGGCCGTAGTGCAGGAACCAGGGTGTGCCGGCGTGGTGGCGCAGGTAGTCGAGCGCGCCCTCGGTGAACCAGGCGGTATCGGAATGCTCGGCCTTGATCGGCGAGGGCAGCTCCAGGCTGCCGGTGCGCGTCTCCGCCAGATGTTCCGGATCCCAGAGGTCCTCCTTGCTCGCCGGCACGTCGTAGCCCTGGGTGCGCAGCCAGGCGAAGTAGGGGTGTTTGTCCGGCGCGAAGCTGTTGAGTACCCGGAAGCCGTCCATCAGGTCGCCGTGGGTGGCGTAACGCGGATCGTTGGGCGCGGTGACGCGCGGGTCCGGCGTGGTGGTGGTGTAGCCGGTCAGCGCCGGGTCGTAGCCGGCGCGGCGCAGCTCCTTCGGCAGCGTCGCCAGGCTGGCGTCCAGCGGCGTGCCGTTGCGCGTGACCCGGTGGGTCATCTGGTAGGTGCCGGTCAAGAGCGCCGCGCGGGCCGGGCCGCAGGGCACCCCCTGGCAGTAGTGGTTGGCGAAGGTGACGCCGCGCCGGGCCAGGCGCGTCACGTTGGGGGTCTTGATGTGCGGGTGGCCGAGGTGTTCGAGGGTGTCGCCGCGCCATTGGTCGACGACGATCAGCAGGACGGACTTGGTCATGGCTTGGCGATGTTCCCGGGTTGGAAATTTACGGTTGAACGCGCGGATTTGACCGCAGTTTAACGGCCCTCGGCGGAGGTTTTGTGACAGCGCCCCTTCCAGAGCCCCGTATCCGTCAGCAAAAAACATGACGGCGGGCGGGGATGTGCCGGGGCGCCGCCGCGTAGTCCAATCAGAAGCGAATGCAGCCCCCGAGGCTAAGCCCCAGACTGAGAGGACCCCCCCATGAAGACTTCGACCAAGATTGCCGTGGCTTTCGTTGCCCTGGCCGGCGTTGCCGGCGCCGCGCTCTCGGCCCAGGCCGACAGCCGCTGGCAGGGCCGTGACGGCGGCCACATGCAGGGTATGCAGGAGGCCCACCGCGGTGGTGGCCACGGCAGGGCCGGCGGGCACATGTTCCGCATGATGGAAAGCTTCGACCTCAACAACGACGGCAAACTGAGCCAGGAAGAGATCGACCAGAGCCGCGGCGATCGTTTCGGCAAGTTCGATGCCAACGGCGACAAGACCCTGACCCTCGGCGAATACGAGCAGTTGTGGCTCGACGCCATGCGCGAGGTGATGGTCGACCGCTTCCAGGATCTCGACGCCGACGGCGATGCGACGGTGACGGCGGAAGAGTTCGCCCGCCCGTTCCAGAAAATGGTGGAGCGGCGCGACCGCAACGGCGACGGCGTCATCGACCGCCAGGACTTTCAGCGGCAGGACTTCCATCGACAGGGTCCCCGTATGCCACAGGGCCCGGACGGCCAGGGCCCCCGCGGCCAGGGCCCCGATAACGGCTGATCTTAACGCCTGGGCTGATCTTAACGCCTGACTCTCGTGTACGGGGCGCGGAAGGGCGGTCGCCCACCCCATTCTTCCGTGCCTCACTGCACCGCGGACCCCGACGGCCCTGGTCCGCGGTGCAGGCTTTTCCGGAACCGGACCTTAGTCCTCGTTGCCCTGATACATGGCGCGGATGTCGAGCGTCGAGTTCTTACCGAGGTGCTTGAAGTTTTCCCGCAGCCAGTCGTCGGCGGCACGCTGGCCGATCTCGAAGAGATAGTCCAGGAAGGCCCACTCGGCGTTCATCTTGCTGGAGGCGCCGAGCGGATTGACCGATTCTTCCGCCGCGATGCGGTGAATCAGCACCTGTTTGTAGTCCGCCGGGTCCAGCTTGCCGTTGTCGAGCAGGCGCGAGACGAAATCGATCGCCCGGAATTCCCTCAGCAGGCTGGAGTTGAAGGTGATTTCGTTCATCCGGTTGAGAATCTCGCGGGCCGACCGGGGCGCGCCGCTGCGGGTGATCGGATTGATCTGCACGATGACCACGTCGTGGGCGCTGGATCCGTCGAAGAAGGGAAACAGCGCCGGATTGCCCATGTAGCCGCCGTCCCAATAGGGCACGCCGGCGATCTCCACGGCCTGGAAGACGAGGGGCAGGCAGGCCGAGGCCATCACCATGTCGGCGGTCAGTTCGTGGCGGTGGAAGACCTTTACCCGGCCGGTTTCCACATTGGTCGCCGAGACATAAACCTTCAGCTGCTCGCAGGCGCGCACCTGTTCGAAGTCGATCAACTGGTCCAGCAGGTCACGCAGCGGATTGATGTTCAGGGGATTGGTCTCGTAGGGCGAGGCGACGCGTCCGATCAGATCGAAGAAGGTGAAAGCGGGCGACCTGTCGAGATTCCAGTTGCCCATGACCCAGTCCAGCGGGGTGCGCCGGATCGGACTGCTGTTGGCCGAGAGGCTGACCGCCTTCCAGAAACGGCGCAGACAGGCGCGCGCCTCCTCCGGCCCGCCGGTGGTCATGCCTTCGGCGACCGCAACGGCGTTCATGGCGCCGGCGGAGGTGCCGCTCAGCGCCTCGATCTCCAGGCGATCGTCCTCCAGGATGCGATCCAGAACGCCCCAGGTGAAGGCGCCGTGGGCACCGCCGCCCTGCAGCGCGAGATTGATCGGCTTCCTGTCGGTCTTTGCCATGACCGCTATGCTCCCACCGCGAACCAGGTGGTCATGCCGCCGGCCTGATGCTCCAGCATGTGGCAGTGGATCATCCACTTGCCGGGATTGTCGGCGACGAAGGCGATCTTGGCGGTCTTCTGCGGGTCGATCAGGACGGTATCCTTCCAGGCATCGCTGTTCGTCGCGACTCCGTCGCGCTCCAGCACCTTGAAATGATGCCCGTGGAAGTGCATGGCATGCGGCCATTGGGTGTCGTTGCGCAGGGTCACCGTCACGGTCTTTCCGCGCGGCGCGCTGAACAGGGGCGTGTCGGTCATGCCGGCGACACCGTTCAGCGCCCAGACCATGCCTTCGCCGACCAGGCCGCGCATGTCCATCATCTGGCCGTTGTGCATGGCCTGCGCCATGGCCCCCATGGCGCCGCCTTCCATCAGCAGATCGACGGCCTGGGCGTTGGCGAGGTCGAGGGTGGTGGAGAGCGGGTTGGCGGGTAGGGAGTGTGGCGGCACCGGCAATGGCGCGAGGCGCATGATGATGCCGTTGAGGATCAGGCGGCCCGCGACCAGGCGCTGTCCTCCGCTGACCTCGGTAATGGCGGCTGTCTTGCCGGGCTCCAAGCCATCGGGGAACGCGTCAAGAACGACATCGGCGCGCTCGCCGGGCGCCAGGCGGACATAGCCGTCGGGAAGCTCGCGCGGCGCCACCGGCTGGCCGTCGAGAGCCATGAGCCAGACCTGATGATCTTCGATGCGCAACTCCAGGACGCGCGCGTTGCAGGTGTTGCAGAGGCGCAGGCGGACGCGCTCACCGCTCTGCACGGGGATATCCAGGACATCCTGGCCGTTCAGCGTCAGAGTGTTGCCGAGGCGACCGGCGTGGCTCCAGTCCATCATATGGCCGAAGGAGGCCTCGTCGATCTGGCCGTCGTCGCCCAGGCGCCAGTCGTCGGCGACGATGGCGACGTCCTGATCGACTTCAACGTTGCGCGGTTCCTCCACGATCAGCAGGCCGTAGAGGCCGCGCGCCACCTGCTCCCACGAGCGGTTGTGCGGGTGGTACCAGAAGGTGCCGGCGTCGGGCACGGTGAAGCGGTAGTCGAAGCTTTCGCCCGGCGGCACGGCCGCCTGGGTCAGGTGGGCGACGCCGTCCATGGCGTTGTCGATGCGGATGCCGTGCCAGTGGATGGTGGTCGGCTGCGGCAGGCTGTTCACCAAGCGGACGTTTACCGCCTCGCCCTGGCGCGCGCGGATGACCGGGCCGGGCGAGACGCCGTCGTAGAGCCAGGTGCGGGTCTTGGGCTGGCCCTGTTCCAGCAGCAGCGCCTCACCGGGGCCGGCGGTGAGCGCGCGGGGTTCGCCGGCCCGGACAAGGGCGGGCAGGCTGAGATTGACGGCACCCAGGGCCAGGCCGCCTTGCAGCAGGCGGCGGCGGGTGAGGGGGAAGCGGGCGGGCATGGAGGCGGTCTCTCCCGGGTTTGTCGTTGCCTCTAATCTAGGGCGGCGTCGGCCCGGCATCAAATGAACGAGTTGTTATCGGCGGATCGACCTGGCCTGGGGGCCATCCTTCGAGACGCCCGCTGACGCGGGCTCCTCAGGATGAGGTTTCAGTTTGAAATAAATGGCCTCATGCTGAGGAGCGAGCGGAAGCGAGCGTCTCGAAGCACGAGGTTCTGCACGCTGTCACCGCCTTTCGGCGACGGCGCTGGCCCATTCGGAGAGGAAGGCGCGGCGCTTCAGGGCGTCGAGGAAGACCAGCAGGCCGGGGCCGAGGCGCACCGGGATCAGGGTGCCGTCGTCGCCTTCCGGCAGCACGGGGCTGAGGAAGGCCTCGTGCTGGATCACCTCGCGGCCCGCATCGGAGACCAGGAAGTCGATGAAATCGCCGGCGGCTTCGGCGTTGTCGCTGACCTGCGGGATGAGGGCGGTGCGCACCATCAGCAGGGTATAGTCGCGCGGCAGGACGATGCCGATCGGCGCCCCGGCGTCGCGCCGGGCCTGGGCATAGGAGCCCAGCACGTTGTAGGCCAGCGCGATCTCGCCGCTCGCCACCTTGTCCAGCATTTCCGAAGAACAGCAGGACAGCCGCGCCGAGAGGTTGCCGAAGATCTCCATGAGGCGCCAGTAGGTGTCGGATTGCAGGCTGTCCTGCGTCGCGAAAAGATAGCCGAGGCCGGAGACGTTGGGATCGTAGGTGGCGATGCGCCCGTCGAAGAGGCCCGGCGTGCGGCGCAGCAGGTTCACCAGCTCGAAGCGCGACTGCGGCACCGGCACGTCTTGAAAGGCCTGGGTGTTGTAGATGATCACCGCCGGTTCCCGCGTGAAGCCGAAGATGCGGTCGCGCCAGGTTGCCCAGCGCGGCAGCCGCGCCGTCGCGACCGAGCGGTGCTGGCGCGCGCGCCCGTCGTTCACCAGCTTGATCTGCAGGTCCATGGCTGAGGAAATGGCGAGGTCGTAGGGGCTGCCGTCGACCGTCTCGTTGTCTTCGATGGCGTTGTAGACGGCACGGCTGGTGGCCTGGTCGTACACCACGGCGACTTTCGGATGGCGCGTGCGATAGGCCTGGATGAGGCCTTCCATCACCGATGCCTCGGTGGTGCCGAGGATGTGCAGGGTGCTGTCGGCCTCGACGTCACGCGCCGGGTAGCTGCGGTGCGCCTCGATCTCCACGGCGCCGGCCCGCAGCGGCACCAGCAGCGTGAGAACCAGAATCCAGAATCGCATCATCGCTTCTGCCTCGGCGCGGGAAAGGTGAGGCGCAGGCGCAGGCCTTGCGGCTGGTTGTCCTCCAGGCGCACGCGGCCGCGGTGGGCCAGCATCACCTGGCGCACGATGGAAAGGCCGAGGCCGGAGCCCATGGTCTGCGCCCCGGCACCGCCGCGGCGGAAGCGCTCGAACACCAGGTCGCGTTCCTGGCGCGGAATGCCGGGGCCATGATCGGCGATGGCGATCTCCGGCGCCGTGTTGCCGGTGGCGGGGCCGCCGGTGACGGTGATTTCAATGAAGTCGTCGGGCGGGCCGTACTTCACGGCATTGTCGAGCACGTTGCGGATGGCCTCCAGCAGGGCGATCTCGTCGCCCATAATCTCGGCGCCGTCGTCCAGGTTCAGGCGGAAGTCGATGCCGCGCATTTCCGCCGCGACCTCCAGGTCGCGCGCCGCGGTACGCGCCAGGGCGGCCAGCGACAGGCGCTGGCGTTCGGCACGCTCGGCCCGGTAGGCCACCATGGCCTGGGTCAGCAACTGGGTGGTGAGCTGCGAGGTTTCGTCGGCGGCGCGGCGCATGCGGCGCAGGCTGTCGGTGCTGGCCTGACCGGCGCCGTTCTCGCCGTCGCGCAGGGCGACCTCCGCCTGGGCCTTCAGCGCCGCCAGCGGCGTGCGGATGCGGTGCGCCGCCTCGGCGATGAACTGCTGGCTGGTGTCGAGGGTCAGGCGCAGGCGCTCGACGAAGTCGTTGATGGCGTCGATCAGCGGGGCGATCTCGCGCGGTGCCGCCGTCTCGATGGGCGTGAAGTCGTCGCTGGCGCGCGCGGCGAGCAGGCTGCCGATCTGCTGCACCGGTTTCAGCGCCCGGGCAATGGCGATCCAGGCGAGCAGGGCGGCCAGGGCGAGGAAGCCGAGGCCGACGCCGGCGGCCGACAGCGCGATGTTGGTGGCCAGGGTGCCGAAGGCCTCGCGGGTCTGCGCCACGCTGATCAGCACGGTCTCGCGGTGGTCGCTGGTCAGGATGGAGCGCCGCGCCGTCGCCACCCGCACGGTGTCGCCGCGGTAGGTGGTGGTGAAGAACAGCGGCACGTCCTCCTGCTGCGGCGCGCTGCCGCTCGGCAGGTCCTCGTAGCCGGTGATGAGCAGCCCGCCGTCGGTGGCGACGCGGTAGAACACGCGGTCCTCGCCGGACAGCCCCAGCATTTCCAGCGCCGCGTAGGGCAGGTCGACGGTCAGCCCAGCCGGCCCGATGCCGGTGTCGCCGACGCGCACCTGCTCGGCAATGGCGATGGCCGAGGCGCCGAGGATGGTGTCCTGGGTCGAGTCCGCCGCGCGGCCGGCGACCGCCTGCACCGAGAGATAGAGCAGCACCGCAAGGCCGGCGAAGACCAGCAGCAACTGGCCCAGCAGGCGGCGGCGCAGCGACCAGGTCGCGATCATGGGGGCGGCGGTCATGCCCGCTCCTCGCCGCCGCCGTCTTCTTTAGGGGCGTCTTGAGGGGACTCGCGCAGACGGTAGCCGAGGCCGCGCACGGTTTCGATCGCCACACCGCTGTCCAGGATCTTGCGGCGCAGACGGCCGATGTAGACTTCGATGGCGTTCTCGCTGGCGTCGTCGGCCAGGCCGAACAGCTTGTCCATCAGTTGCGCCTTGCTGAACACCTGGCCCGGCGAGGCGACCAGCACCTCCAGCAGGCGCAGTTCGCGGCTGCGCAGGTCGAGGGCCTGGCCGGCGACGGTGACGGTGGAGGCCGCGGCATCGAACGTCAGCCTGCCGAGCCGGACCAGGCTCTGGGTCTTGCCGTGGCGCCGCCGCACCACGGCGCGGCAGCGCGCGTCCAGTTCGGCAACGTCGAAGGGCTTGGTCATGTAGTCGTCGGCGCCGAGGTCGAGCAGATGCACCCGGTCGGCGACCTGGGAGCGGGCGGTCAGCACCAGCACCGGCAGGTCGCTGACGCCGCTGCGGATCTGCTGCAGGATCTGCCGCCCGTCGCCGCCCGGCAGCATGATGTCGAGCACCACCAGGTCATAGCCGGAGGTGCCGCCGGAGCCGCTGCGGTGGACTGGGCCCCCACTGGCGACGCTCAGGTAGTCGGCCGCTTCCCGCGCCGGATGGGCCCAGTCCACCGCATGGCCGGCGGCGCGGGAATGCCG
>ERZ1740062.197-NODE-197-length-44919-cov-15.862540_pt1 | contig 44919 bp, 25 predicted proteins | sample MGYA00581741_ERZ1740062 | MGnify/ENA primary metagenome ERZ1740062 (study PRJEB43018, sample SAMN04849747) | marine metagenome | isolation source: floating plastic debris | place: Pacific Ocean | collected 2008-09-01 | study: EMG produced TPA metagenomics...
ATTTATCAGATACAGGAGAAGGACCGTTTCTGCGGACAGGGGATTTAGGTTTTTTGGATTCTGGGGAGCTATTTATTACGGGTAGAGCCAAAGATTTAATTATTATCCGGGGTCGCAATCTTTATCCACAGGATATAGAGTTGACCGCAGAGCGTAGTCATACTTCGTTACGTTCTGGTGCGAGTGCAGCATTTACGATTGAGGTAGACAAAGAAGATAAGCTAGTAGTTGTACAAGAATTAGAGTTTCGTGCTAAACCAGATCAGACAGAAGTAGCGAATGCTATTCGTCAAGGGATTAGTGAAGAACATGAAGTACAAGTTTACGCGGTTGTCTTAATTAAACCAGGTAGTATCCCCAAAACTTCTAGTGGCAAGATTCAAAGACATGAAACTCGTGTTCGTTTTGAAAAAGGTGAATTAAATATAGTTGGAAGCAATATTCTTAAAAGCAATGATATTCCTAGAAAAGAAACCCAATTACAGCGTTCTGAACTATTAGCGCTTTCTCCAAAACAATCTCAAGTAGTTCTAGAGACATATCTGATAGAACAGGAAGCGAGGGTTTTAGGAATTGCACCGGATGATATCAATCCGGAAGAACCATTAACGACTCTCGGACTTGATTCTCTCAAAGTATTTGAGTTGAAAAACCGGGTTGAGGTTGATTTGGAAGTAGAAGTATCTGTAGCTGACTTCTTTGAAGAAATGAGTACCCGGTCACTTGTTACTAAGATACTGGCTCAGATGACCACAGATGGATTACCATTACTATCTCTTACTCCGCAAGAAAAAAATATATCTCATCATTATCCTCTATCTTTTGCACAAAAGGGATTGTGGTTTATACATCAGCTAAATCCTGATACACCTACATATAATATTCCTATAGTTATTAACTTAGAAGGCTCTGTTAATCAAGCAATCTTACAAGAATGTTTAAACGAAATTGTCAGACGACACGAAGTATTACGTACAAGCTTTACATTAATAGATGGACAACCCGTTCAAGTTATTAATCAAGCTATACCTTTAACTTTAGCGGTTGAAGATTTGCGTTCATTACCAAAAAGCGAAGGCAGTAGGGCAGTACAGCGTTTAACTACAGAATTCGCACAGCAGCCTTTTGACTTATCCTCTAACTCACTTATTTGTGCAAAATTTGCACGAACAAGTGATAAAGATTATTACCTAATTGTTGTCCTCCATCATATAATTGCAGATGGTTGGTCTATCGGCATTTTTATCAAAGAACTAGTTGGACTATACGAAACATATTCTAAAAACGAACTTCCCCAACTTCCAGAATTACCCATCCAATATAGAGATTTTCTCGATTGGCAGGAAAAGTGGATTAATTCGGAACGCACTCAAGGATTATTAACCTATTGGAAGCAAAAATTGCAGGGTGAACTGAGTGTACTGAATTTACCAACAGACCGTCCGCGATCGCCAGTTCAAACTTTCAAAGGTGCTCAAGCAAAGTTAGTTCTTCCCACAGTTCTGAGAAAAGAATTAAAGGATTTGAGCCATCAGCAGGGAGTAACTCTGTTTATGACTTTGCTTACAGCCTTCAAAGTCTTGCTGTACCGTTATACAGGTCAGACTGATATTATTGTTGGTTCACCAGTTGCGAATCGTAGTAGAGCAGAAATTGAGCAATTAATCGGATTTTTTGTCAATGTTTTAGTACTGCGTACAGATTTATCTGACGAGCTTAGTTTTCAAGAGTTATTATCGCGGGTGAAATCAACAACTTTAGAAGCTTATGTTCATCAAGATTTACCTTTTGAAAAGTTAGTAGAGGAACTACAGCCAAATAGAGACCTGAGTTATAATCCACTGTTTCAGGTGATGTTTGTTCTGCAAAATCTTCCAAGACCAAGTTTAGATTTACCTGATGTATCAGTTACTTATGAAGAGGGTTATAACGGTACATCTAAGTTTGATCTAACGTTGTTTATAGAGGATTTGCAGGAAGGTTTAGTTGCGACTTGTGAGTATAACACCGATTTATTCAATGCAGATACCATTAACCGGATGCTGGGACATTTCCAGACTTTACTATCAAGCGTAGTTAGCGATCCCCAACAATGTATTTCGGAATTGCCATTATTAACACCACCTGAAGTCCAGCAGTTATTAGTTGAGTGGAATGATACCAAAACAAATTATCCGCAAGATAAATGTATTCATCAACTATTTGAGGATATTGTTGAGAAAACACCCTCTGATATTGCTGTTATCTTTGGACAGCAACAATTAACTTACCAGGAGTTAAATAGTCGAGCAAATCAGCTAGCTCATTATCTGCGACGACAAGGTGTGAAATCGGATACTGTTGTTGGTATTTGTATAGAACGCTCTATTGAAATGGTAGTAGGATTACTAGCTATTATGAAGGCTGGTGGTGCTTATATGCCTTTAGATCCAGCCTATCCGACAGAGCGTTTGGCTTTTACATTGTCAGATTCTCAAGTGAGTATATTGCTAGCCAATTCTCACTTAGTTAATTACCTACCAGTAAATTCTGCACACTTAATATGTATCGATACTGATAGTAGAGCGTTTAGTGAATATAGTTCAGAAAATTTAGCCGACAATGCTATCCCAGAAAATTTAGCCTATGTAATTTATACATCTGGTTCTACAGGTAGACCTAAAGGAGTACAAATTCCCCACAGTGCTGTAGTTAACTTCTTAAGTAGTATGGGTCAAAATCCTGGACTAAGCAAGGAAGATATTCTCCTATCTGTTACTACATTGTCTTTTGACATTGCAGGACTAGAATTGTACTTACCACTGACTGTTGGTGCTCGTTTAGTATTAGTGAATCGAGAGGTCGCTGCCGATGGCACTCAGTTGTTAAAAGAGTTAGTCTCCAATAATGTAACAGTTATGCAAGCTACCCCTGCTACTTGGAGAATATTGATAGGTGCTGGCTGGCAAAAGAATAGGATGAAAATTCTTTGTGGTGGTGAAGCTCTCGACTCTTCACTTGCTCATCAGCTGCTGGAACGAGGTCAAGAAGTTTGGAACTTATATGGTCCTACAGAAGCGACTATTTGGTCTGCTGCACTTGAGGTAAAATATCAAGAGCAACAGCAGGGTGTAAGTCCTATTGGTTATCCTATTGCCAATACCCAGTTATATATTTTAGATTCACATCAACAATTAGTTCCTGCAGGAGTTCCAGGGGAATTACATATTGGCGGTGTTGGATTAGCAAGAGGCTATTGGAATAGAACTGAGTTAACAGCAGAAAAGTTTATTCCTAGTCCTTTTGCTCAAGGAACACGTCTTTATAAAACTGGGGATTTAGTGCGTTACCTAGCAGATGGCAAGATTGAATTTTTGGGCAGAATTGACCATCAAGTAAAAATTCGCGGTTTCCGTATTGAACTAGGAGAAATTGAAGCTTTATTAAAGAAACATCCGCAGGTACGAGAAACTATAGTAATATCTAGGGAAGATACATCAAATGACAGTCGTTTAGTTGCATATATAGTTACTCATGAGAATACTAAGCCTGCTGTAAATGAATTACGAGGCTTTCTCAAACAAAAACTACCCGAATATATGCTTCCTTCTGTCTTTATCGTCTTAGATGCTTTACCTTTGACACCTAACGGCAAAATAGACCGTCGTGCTTTACCAGCACCTGATTATCAGCGTCCAGAGCTAACAGCATCTTTTGTACCACCCCAGTCTGAAATGGAGCAACAAATTGCTAAGCTTTGGAAAGAGGTGCTGCATCTGGATAAAATCGGTGTTAATGATAACTTTTTTGACTTAGGTGGTAATTCGTTACTGATGCTTCAAGTAAATAGTAAACTGCGTGCAATTTTGCAGGGAGATATGTCAGTAGTAACGATGTTTCAAAATCCCACTATTTACTCGTTATCGGAATATTTAAGTCAAACAACCCAAGAAAAATCTATTTTTGAACCGATGCGCGATCGCGTGCAAAAACAGATAGAAGCACGTCAGAAACAAAAGCAATTATTTATGAAGCAACGAAGAAAAACTTCTCGTTAATACCATTTCACTTTATGAGTATTACAAATACATGTATAGGGCTTTATCAGTGCTAAACCTTGAAAAGAATATATATGTATGAGGATTTTAGTGAATGGATATAAAAGAATAATTAATTTTATAATACGGAGATAGATATAATGCTGGTTTTAGGATTTACTGGAGGATTGGAGCTTATTTCTGAGGAGCGACGTGGATATGAAGATTTTCTTCTTCACGATGCAGCTTGTGTTTTGATTGAAGATGGAAAGGTTGTCTGTGGAATTGAAGAAGAAAGGCTCAATCGAATTAAACACACAAATAAGTTTCCTTTAGAATCATTGCATTTTTGTTTGAAGACTCGTGGTGTACAACTACAGGATATAGATTTAATAGCGTTTTACAGTTCAATTGAATACTCACAAATCTGGCTAAAAATACTTTTTTTGAATAACCCCCAGTTAACAACAATTGAGCCAAGAATATTGTTTCAAGACCTTTTCCGCAAAGGATTAGGCTGTGAAATAGATCTAATGAAGCTCTGTTTTGTTCCTCATCACCATGCACATGCAATGAGCGCTGCTGCAGTTTCTGGTTATGAAAGCAGCCTTATTGTCACATTGGATGGATGGGGAGACAACAGTTCTGGTACAGTTTTTGAAGGGAAGGGAACAATGCTTAAGCAGATAGCCGATTTTCCTATCCCTAAATCTCTTGGTAATTTCTATCTTAATGTCATATCTTTCTTGGGTTATAGCCAATTTGATGAATATAAGGTTATGGGGTTAGCTCCCTATGGGAATCCAGAAAAATATAGAGATTTATTTAAAACATTTTACACATTACTTCCTAACGGAGATTATGAAATTGAGGAAGATAGGATAATCTCACTTTTTGATTTAGGTATACCGCGCCGAAAAGGGGAACCCTTCACGCAAATTCATAAGGATATCGCTGCATCACTTCAAGAAGCTTTGGAGGATATTGCTTTTCATCTGATTAAATACCAAAAACAGCAAACAAACCATAAAAACCTTTGTCTGGCAGGGGGAGTAGCTCATAATTGTACTCTTAATGGGAAAATACTACGCTCTGGAATGTTTGAAAATGTATTTGTTCAGCCTGCGTCTCATGATGCTGGGTGCGCTTTAGGAGCTGCTTTATATGCCTATTATCAAGCAAATCCAATGGTTAATAATTCTTCTGCCCTTGAGCATGTTTACTGGGGAACAGATATAGGAAGTTCTGACTCTGTTTTTAACCAATTGATACAATGGCAAGATTTTATTGCCTTTGAAAAACTGGACAATGTTTGCGAACAGACAGCAAGGTTGATAGCAGATGGCTCTGTTGTGGGATGGGTTCAAGGTAGTTCTGAATTTGGACCCAGAGCTTTAGGAAATAGAAGTATTCTTGGAGATCCCCGACCAGAAGAAAATAAAACTCGTATTAACAAAATGATTAAGAAGCGGGAAGGCTATAGACCCTTTGCACCCTCTGTTTTAGAAGAAGATGTGGATCAATTCTTTGAAGTTCCACACAATCAAAAACAACTCCCGTTTATGATATTTGTAGTTAATGTTAGAGAAGATAAACATCAAATTTTAGGCGCAGTAACTCATATTGATGGAACTGCTAGAATACAAACTGTATCACAAAAAACTAATAAAAAATATTGGAATTTAATTAACTCATTTAAACAGTTAACAGGTGTTCCAATTTTGTTAAATACTTCATTTAACAATAATGTTGAGCCAATTGTAAATTCTGTTGAAGACGCCGTAGTTTGTTTTTTAACTACAGGACTAGACTATACTGTTATAGGAGATTATCTTCTTAGAAAGAAAGATGTCTCATGTTGGAATTATATGCTTTTTAGACTTTTTCTTCCCCCTCATATTTCATTACACCAGGTTCAGAAGTTTGATTCAGAGAAAAATTTGAGCAACTTATTTTATATTAAGAATAACTATAATAATGAATATCAGCGAGAAGTATCAGCTGAAGTCTTTGATGTTTTAAAGTTTGCAAATAGCGAGAAGACAATAGGAAATCTTCTTAACAAATATGGTGATATAAACAAATATGCTGATGTAGAAGAAGAGAAGGTAGAAGAAGTCATTCATGAAATTATACAATTGTGGTCAGAACGCCTAATTATTTTGCGACCATGAGTAAATGCCGCTATTAAGTTTGCTGATTCAACGGACTATTGTTGATGGGAAATGAGACCCATAAGTTATAGTCACAAAAATAAATTATCTTGTCATAAATCAAAAGAATTATGGATAACTCTAATCTTCTAGAAGGTATTGCTATTATTGGTATTTCTGGGCGTTTCCCTGGTGCGAAGAATGTTTCCAGTTTTTGGCATAATCTATGTAGTGGAGTTGAGTCAATTGATATATTTACAGATGAAGAATTAATTGCCTCTGGAGTATCATCTGAATTTCTTAATAATCCTAATTATTTAAAAGTTGGAACAACATTAGAAGATGTTGATTTATTTGATGCTTCATTCTTTGGTTTTAATCCTAAAGAAGCGGAAGTAACAGATCCGCAACATCGTTTGTTTTTGGAGTGTGCTTGGGAAGCACTAGAAAATGCTGGTTATAATTCCCAAAATAGTGATAGTAGAATTGGTGTTTATGCTGGTGCTGGTTTAAATAATTATCAATCATTTAATTTAAACTACGACCAAGTTGGATCAGCCAACAGTTTCCAAAAAATGATAGGTAACGATAAAGATTTTCTTGCGACTCGCGTTTCCTATAAATTAAATCTGACTGGTCCAAGTTTAACTGTACAAACTGCTTGTTCTACTTCCTTGGTTGCAACAACCCTTGCTTGTCAAAGTCTATTAAATTACCAATGCGATATGGCTTTAGCAGGTGGAGTATCTATCCGTATTCCAGAAAAAACAGGGTATTTGTATCAAGAAGGAGGAATCTTATCACCTGATGGTCACTGTTGCGCTTTTGATGCTAAAGCAAGAGGAACGATTATTGGTAATGGTGCTGGAGTAGTAATTTTAAAGCGGTTAGCTGACGCGATCGCTGATGGGGATCATATCTATGCGGTAATTAAGGGTAGTGCGATCAATAATGATGGTTCTGGTAAGGTTGGTTATACAGCACCTAGTGTTGATGGACAATCTCAAGTAGTTGCAGAAGCACTAGCTTTAGCAGATATGGAACCTGAAACAATTAGTTATATAGAAACTCATGGTTCAGGAACTGTTTTAGGGGATCCCATTGAAATCTCTGCTTTAACAAATGTTTTTCGCGAAAGGACTGATAAAAAGCAGTTTTGTGCAATTGGTTCAGTCAAAACGAATGTGGGTCATTTGGACGCAGCAGCTGGGGTAACAAGTCTGATCAAAACTGTTTTAGCTCTCAAACATAAGCAAATACCTCCCAGCTTAAATTTTGAAGAACCCAACCCTGAGATTGATTTTGCGAACAGTCCTTTTTACGTAAATACCAAGCTTCAAGAATGGGAAACTAATCACATACCCCGTCGTGCAGGTGTAAGTTCTTTGGGTATAGGAGGGACTAATGCTCACGTAGTTTTGGAAGAATCTCCTACTTTGGAAGAGTCTAGTCCTTCTCGTCCTTGTCAATTGTTAGTACTTTCTGCCAAAACTGACTCATCTTTAAAAAGAGCTACTATTAATCTGGCAGATTATTTAAAACAGCATCCCGACTTAAATCTTGCGGATGTTGCTTATACGTTACAGTGTGGACGACAAGTTTTTGAACATAAACAAACTGTTGTTTGTCAGGATATTGCTGAAGCGATCGCTAAACTGGAAAATCCTAATTCAGTATCTTCTAGCGAAGCTATGGAGAAACCACCTGTAACCTTTATGTTTCCTGGACTTGGTACTCACTATGTAAAAATGGCTGAGGAACTTTATCAAACTGAAGCGACATTTCAAGAACAAATACACTATTGTTGTGAATTTTTGAAACCACTTATTGGTCAAGATTTGCGAGATGTTCTTTATCCCAATAGAAATTCTCCAGGGAGTCAATTAAACCAGCTATCGACTTCTGAATCTCCAGTTTTAGATTTGCGAGAGATGTTGGGTAGGAACAATAAACAAGCAGATGAAAAAATGTCGTCTGCAACGTCTTTACTCAATCAAACTAATCTAGCTCAACCAGCTGTTTTTGTAATTGAATATGCGCTAGCTCAGCTATTAATATCTTGGGGTATTTATCCTCAAGCAATGATAGGCTATAGTATTGGTGAATATGTAACAGCAACTTTAGCGGGGGTTATATCTTTAGAAGAAGGTTTAAAACTTATTGCTGCTAGAGCGCAGATGATTCAAAAGTTACCTGGTGGAGCAATGCTAGCAGTTCCACTTTCCCAAGAGGAGATATTTCCCCTACTAAATGACAAAATATCACTCTCGGCAGTTAACGGGTTATCAATGTGTGTGGTTGCAGGTGAAACTAGTGCAATAGAGTCTCTTGAACAAGATTTAACTCAAAAAAGTTTAGCTTGTCGTCGTCTGGACACCTCTCATGCTTTTCACTCCCACATGATGGAGGCTATTGCTCCTGAATTACGTGAGTTAATAAAAACTTTTAACCTGCAAGCGCCAACAATTCCTTATGTATCTAACGTTACAGGAACTTGGATAACAGCAGCAGAAGCCACAAATCCCGATTATTGGGTTAAGCATTTATGTCAACCTGTTTTATTTGCTCAGAGTGTGCAAGAGTTATGGAAAAAAGAGCAACCAATTTTATTAGAAATAGGTCCTGGGCAAACTCTAGGTAGTTTTGCGCTTCAATGTATAGAACATAATTCAACAGTTAGCCCTATAGTTTTATCTTCTCTTAGATATTCTTATGATAAACAATCGGACTCAGCATTTTTACTGAAAACATTAGGTAGACTTTGGTTAACAGGAGTCCAAATAAATTGGTCGGAATTTTATACCTACGAGCGTCGTTATCGTGTTCCTTTACCTACCTATCCTTTTGAACGAAAACGTTACTGGATAGAGCAGCAAGACCAACCTAGTTATTCTGATAAACATCAAGAATCCTTAGAAGAAAAGCTTGATGTCACAAACTGGTTTAACATTCCTTCCTGGAAACGTTCTATTCCTCTTGTACCTATTGCACAAGAAAAATTAATGGAGCAAGACCACTATTGGTTAGTATTCATTGATACTTGTGGTATTGGTCATCAAATAGTAGAAAATCTTAAAAGCAGATATGATAATGTTATAGCTGTTAAAATTGGAGAGCAATTCAGTCAAATTGCAGATGGAGAATATACCATAAATCCCCGAAGCAGAGATGACTATGATACCTTATTAAGAACTATTCATAAATTGGGTAAAATACCTCATAAAATTACCCATTGTTGGAACATTACACCCCATAATAATGTCAGACCACAACTTGAGCATTGTGAAGCAGTTCAAGATATAAGTTTCTGGAGTTTACTCTTTCTGACACAAGCACTAGGAGAACAAAATCTTACCGAATCTGTAGAAATTAGTGTTATTTCTAACAATACACAACAGGTACTTGATGAAGAGTATTTATGTCCTGAAAAAGCGACAATTTTTGGAGTATGTAAAGTTATTCCCCAAGAATATTCTCACATATCTTGTCGTAGCATCGACATTAATCTTCCCCAAGTTGATACTAAGCAATGGCAGCAGTTAATAGATAATCTCTTAATAGAAATGGTTAAAGGAACATCTGACCAAGTTGTTGCTTATCGTAGAAATCAACGATGGTTACAGTGTTTTGAACCTTTAGCAATTGAAAACCAGACTGCATGTACGAATAAGTTAAGAGAAGAAGGTGTTTATGTCATCACAGGGGGATTAGGAGGAATTGGGCTGGCGATCGCAGAACATTTGGCAAAGAAAGTAAAAGCAAAACTAGTACTGATTAGTCGTTCTGGATTACCTCCACAGGAAGAATGGCAAGAATTGCTATCAAATCAAGATAAAGATGATTCGCTAAAAACACAAATCAAAAAAGTTCGGCTTTTAGAGGAACTGGGTGCAGAGATTTTAGTACTTAAAGCAGATGTTGGTAACCTCAAACAAATGCAGAACGCTATTAATCAAGTATGCGATCGCTTTGGTAATATTCATGGAGTGATTCATGCAGCAGGTACTCCAGGTGCGGGTATTATTCAACTCAAAACCCCTGAATTAGCAACAAAGGTTTTCCATCCCAAAATAAGAGGCACGTTGATTTTGGATGCTGTGTTAAAAGATATGAATTTAGACTTTTTGATATTATTCTCTTCTAACACAGCGGTAACAGGGGGTTTAGGACAGGTAGATTATTGTGCAGCTAATGCTTTTCTAGATGCTTTTGCTCATTATAATTTCTACCAACAACAAGTGCCTACAATTTCGATTAATTGGGATTGGTGGAAATGGGATAGTTGGCAAAAATCTTTACTTACATTTGCACCGAATATTCAATCTAAAGTTAAGCAAGTTAGACAAAAATATGGTATATCTTTTATAGAAGGTGTAGATGCATTTGAACGAATTTTATCTAGAGGTTTACCTCAAGTAGTTGTATCGACAAAAAGGCTTCAAACTGTTATTGAAGAGCATAAATCTTTTGCTCTACCATATTTTCTAAAAGATTCAGAAAAACTTAATCAGTCACAATCATTACACCCTAGACCTATTTTAGAAACTGCTTACGTTGAACCTCGAAATACAGTCGAGCAAAACATCGCTAAAATTTGGCAGGAGCTATTAGGTATAGAGAAAATCGGTGTTGACGATAAATTTTTTGATTTAGGTGGACACTCCTTAATCGCAACTCAGCTAGTTTATCAGCTTCGTCAAATTTTTCAGGTAGAACTATCGCTACGTAGTATTTTTGAAGCTCCAACTGTAGCTGAACTAGCCTTAGTGATTGAGGATATCCTAATAGGAGAACTTGAAGAATTGACTGAAGATGAAGCAGAAAAGCTTGTTTTAAATATTCAGAATTAGATAACAAAAGGAGGTTATTATTAAATATGCAGATTAAAACAGTAGGTGTTATTGGTGCAGGGGTAATGGGAATAGGAGTTGCCCAAAATCTAGCTCAAACAGGTCATCAAGTTCTTCTTGTAGATATTTCAGAGGATATCTTAGATAAAGCTAAACAGGAAATCAGAAATAATATCCGTTTTCAAGGTTTTTTCAAAAAAGTTGATTCCCAAGAAACTCCAGATACTATTGTTTCAAGTATAGAGTTTTCAAGTAATTATAAAATTCTTGAAGATGCAGATTTTATAGTTGAAAATGTCACCGAAAAATGGCATATTAAAAGTCAGATATATCCACTATTAGATTCAATTTGTTCAGAAAGCTGTATATTCGCTGCGAACACATCAGCAATTCCAATTACCCGTATTGCCTCAGTTACTAGACGCGCCGATAAAATAATTGGTATGCACTTTATGAATCCAGTACCCATGAAATCAATGGTAGAGATGATTCGTGGGTATCACACTTCTGAAGCAACAATAGAGACAGCAAAAAAAATGCTATCTCAAATGGCTAAAGAATGGATTATTGTAAATGATTCACCTGGTTTTGTTTCTAATCGCGTGTTAATGCTAACTGTTAACGAAGCTATTTTCTTATTGCAAGACCAAGTTACCACAGCAGAAAATGTAGACAAAATCTTTAAAGACTGTTTCGGTCATAAAATGGGACCTCTAGAAACAGCAGATTTGATTGGATTAGACACCATTTTATTTTCTATCGAAGTATTACAAGAAAGCTTTAACGACAGTAAATATAGACCATGTCCTTTACTTAAAAAAATGGTAGATGCGGGTTTGCATGGTAAAAAAAGTGGTAAAGGCTTTTACGTTTATCAATAATCAAGGATAGTAAAAACTAATGAATGAAGTTCAAGCTAAAATTAAAACTTTTCTTACAAAGTTTTTTGATAATTATGATTTGCAGCCAGATGAAGATATTTTTGCCCTAGGTTTTATCAATTCTCTGTTTGCCATGCAATTAGTTTTATTTGTAGAAAAAGAGTTTCAGATTACTATTGCAAATGAGGACTTAGAATTTGAAAATTTCCGAACAATGAACTCTATAACTAATTTAGTTGAGCGTAAGACTGCTGCAATCATTAATAAATGAATTAAGTACTTACAAACTTAAATTATGAATCAAAAACTAAAATATTCTGAAATTCATTATCAGAATAATTATCAAATATTACGCAGTTGCAATTAGTATATATTTGTTGAGTGAGTTATGATAAAAGTCCAAACCAGTGAATTAGTCTCAAAAATAAAAAGTCCTAACACAAAACAATTTTTAAATTTGTGGAAGGAATATCGCCCTTTTATAATTGAAGGTGTTGCTAAAAATTGGGATGCTTGCAATAAATGGACTAATGATTATTTGATAAAGCATTGTGGAGATAATATAGTTACAGTATTCTTTTTTAAACAAGATTTCCTGGAAAGTCATAAGAATTTTGCTTATGAAAGTGCTTTTGAACTCGTCAATGATATGACGTATAAAGAATTTCTAGATAAAGCCAATAATAGTGAAGACCGGATGGTATGTTATTTAAATACAGGTTTTGAAGAGTGCTTTCCTGAAATTATTGAAGACGTAAATTATCCAGAATATTTCAAAAGTAAACCAAATGTTATCTTATGGCATGGTTTTTCAAATAAAAGTTTTTCTTCAACTAGTACCCTTCATTTTGACAAAATACATAATATTTTTGTTCAAATTCGAGGTAAGAAAAGAATAGTTTTATTTCCCCCTTCTGATTATTTGTCATTTTATCCACCTCTTGAGAGTGGTCAGGGAATAGGACATAATAGTAAGGTCAATCCGGATGATATCAACTTAGAATCATTTCCTAATTTTCCTTGGAAAGAAAAGATAGAAGTTGTACTTCAGCCCGGAGAAATTCTCTACATACCACCTTTTTGGTGGCATCACGTTACAGCCATAGATGAGAATATATCATTGTCATTTTGGTATGATATTAAAATTAAAGATTTTGTTATGCAAAAAAAGATGTTGCCAATTTTTTTGAATATAGCACCTCCTTATCTTCGTCATGCAATATCTTCTGGAGAATCTCTAATGCATACTATGGACTTTTTTAAAGGTATTATCTAGCAATTTTTTTATGTAAAAATCTGCTGATATTTTAGGTAAAAGATACAATCTAGATACAAAATTATGAAATTAATTTTCATATAATTTTGTGGAAATATTAATGTTTTTTGTAATAAAAAGTAACTTCTAGAATTTAAATAATTTGATTATTTTTTTATTGACATTCTGGGAAATAATCACTTCTTATAACTCAATTTATTGGTCTTACTTATAAATATGAAAATAGAATTATCTGCTCAACAAAAAAATGCCAAAACTGAATTTAGAGCTTTTGTAAATCAGGAAATTTTGCCTAATGCAGGAAATTGGGATAAGCAAGAATTTACTCCGCCACAATTAATAAAGAAAATAGCTGAATCTGGTTTTCTCGGTGCTATTTTACCCCAAGAATATGGTGGTAAAGGAATGGATATGGTCACCTATGGCATTCTTAACGAGGAAATTGGACGAGGATGTTCTTCTGTACGGAGTTTGTTGACAGTTCACAATATGGTTTCTCAAGCTTTGTACAAATGGGGGAATAAATCCCAAAAAGAGTACTGGATTCCCAAACTTGCATCTGGAGAAATCATCGCTGCTTTTGCATTAAGCGAACCGAATGTAGGTAGTGATGCTAAAAGTGTCGAAACAACAGCAACACTTGCTGGTGATGCTTATATCCTAAATGGACAAAAGAAATGGATTACCTATGGACAAATAGCAGATGTATTTTTAGTATTTGCTAAATGTGAGGACAAACCTACTGCTTTTTTAGTTGAAAAAAATAGCCCAGGACTCTGTGTCAAACCAATGTCTGGTATCTTGGGCATTAGGGCTTCAATGACAGCAGAATTGCATTTTGATAACTGTCACATTCCTGTAGAAAATAATATTGGTAAATTAGGCTTTGGATTTTCTTACATTGCATCTTATGCACTTGATTATGGTAGATATAGTGTTGCATGGGGCAGTGTAGGTATTGCTCAAGCTTGTTTAGAGGCTTGTATAAAGTATACAAACGAGCGTAAACAGTTTGGTGTTTATCTTAAAGAACATCAATTAATTCGTCAAAAGATTACTCAGATGATAGCTAACGTCAAAGCAGCAAGATTGTTATGTTATCAAGCTGGTTATCTCAAAGAAATTAACAATCCAAACTCGATTACAGAGACTTCTATTGCCAAGTACTTTGCATCCACAGTAGCAACCAAAATAGCAAATGATGCGGTGCAAATTCATGGTGGAAACGGTTGTAGTAGTGAGTACTCAGTAGAAAGGTATTTACGGGACTCTAAAATAATGGAAATTATTGAAGGTAGTACTCAAATTCAAGAAATTACTATCGCAGAGTCGGGTTATCAAGATTATCTTTTTTCAACTGTTTCTACGATTGGGGAAAAGAAATTAGCACAGAGTATTTAGAATATGATTAGCATCAACGAACAAGACCTAAATAGCAAACAAAAAGATAAAAAAGTTATTAAATGTGTCGTTTGGGATTTAGATAATACCCTATGGCAGGGTGTTTTGCTCGAAGATGAGAAAGTTTCTCTGCGAGAAAATATCGTAAATATTATTCAGACCTTAGATAGTCGTGGGATAATACAGTCTATAGCGAGTAAAAATGAATCTACAACGGCAATAGTTAAATTAGAAGAATTTGGTTTAAAAGATTATTTTTTATATCCACAAATAAATTGGAATTCTAAAGCCAATTCTCTGAAAGAAATTTCTCAGTTATTAAATATTGGTTTAGATGCGATCGCATTCATTGACGATCAATTATTTGAACTAGAAGAAGTGAAGTTTTCCCTGCCAGAAATTATTTGTTTAAATGCAGATGAGGTAGGTAATATTTTAGATATGCCTGTGATGAATCCCCGTTTTATTACGGAAGATTCACGAATTAGAAGATTGATGTATATTAGCGATATAGAACGTAAAAGTGCAGAGAAAGAATTTGTTGGTACATCTGACGAATTCTTAGCTACTTTGAAGATGAATTTTACAATATCATCTGCAAAAGAAGAGGATTTGCAGCGTGCAGAAGAATTAACATTACGAACTAACCAATTGAATACAACTGGTTATACATACTCCTATGACGAACTTAATCACTTTCGGCAATCGGAAAATCATCAATTGTTGATTGCCAGTCTAGAAGATAAGTATGGCAGCTATGGAAAAATAGGTCTAGCCCTAATTGAATGCCAGCCCAAATCGTGGACAATAAAGCTTTTGCTGATGTCTTGTCGTGTTATGTCAAGGGGAGTCGGCACAATTATGATGAATCATATTATGAGTTTAGCTCAAAGCAATAATGTCCGTCTTTTGGCAGAGTTTGTACCAAATGACCGTAATAGAATGATGTATATATCTTATAAATTTGCCGGTTTTAAAGAAATTGAGAACAATGGTGATTCAGTTATTTTTGCAAATGATTTAACTCGAATTCAAGCCGCACCTTCATATGTAAATTTTAAAGTAATCAATTAGATAATTTCTAATAAAAATCAATATATAAAAATACTATTATGAATAGTAAAACTGAAATTAATAAACGACGTTCTAATCTATCAGCTGCTAAACGAGCGATTTTGGAAAAGCGTTTACAGAAGGAACATAGATCCGATACTAAACAAATAGTTATTTCTCGTCGTACCCAGCAAAGTCCAATTCCTTTGTCCTCATCCCAGCAACAAATATGGTTTCTTCAACAATTAGAACCATTAAGTTCTGTTTACAACGAATTTGCTTGTATACAGTTAAAAGGTACTCTGAATCTTGTAGCATTCGAGAAAAGTTTTAATGAAATTATAATACGTCATGAATCTCTGCGTACCTCCTTTGAAATTTTAGATCAGCAACCAGTCCAAGTAATTCATCCCACTTTAAGTATAGAGTTACCAGTGGTGAATTTGAGTGATTTGCCCCAAGCATTGCAAGATGCTGAAATTGAGCGGCTAAATGCTGAAATTGCTTGCAAACCTTTTGATTTAACATCTACTCCTTTATTGCGGGTGATGTTATTGCAAACTAGCGAACAAGAATATTTACTTTTATTAGTTGTCCACCACATTGTCTGTGATGTATGGTCTATACAAGTACTAAATAAAGAGTTAGCAGCAATATACGAAGCTTTTTCGGTTGAGCAATCTTCTCCACTTGCAGAACTACCCGTTCAATACGCAGACTACACTATTTGGCAGCATAAATGGTTACAAAGTGAACGAGAAAAAAGTCTACTTTCATATTGGCAGCAACAATTAAAAAATGCTCCAATAACTTTGTCTCTACCAACAGACTATCAGCGACCTCCAGTACAAAGTTTTAAAGGAGCAGCTAATTTTTTTAAGCTCTCAACACATTTAAGCAATAGGCTGAGGGCTTTTAGTAACAAACAAGGTGTTACTTTGTTTATGACTTTGTTAGCAGCATTTCAAGCACAACTGTACCGCTATACAAGTCAAGAAGACCTATGTGTTGGTTCTCCGATTGCTAATCGAAACTATGCTGAGATTGAAGGATTGATCGGTTTTTTCGTTAATACCCTTGTGCTTCGTACTCACCTTTCCGGAGATTTAAGCTTTTTAGAATTGTTGGATAGAGTACGCGAAGTATGTGTAGGAGCTTATGCTCATGCAGATATACCCTTTGAGCAATTAGTGGGAGAACTACACTCCGAGCGAAATCTCAGTCATACCCCACTTTTTCAAGTAACTTTTGCTTTGCACGAAGATACTAAAAAAGATTTATTACTACCCGATCTGACTCTACAATGGCTTCAGAAGCACAATGGGACAGCAAAATTTGATTTAACTCTATATGTGGTAGATTCAAAACCAGAACTTTCAGGATGGTGGGAATACAACACAGACTTGTTCAATGCTACAACTATTGAGAGAATGGTCGAGCATTTTACTAATTTGCTTGAGGGTATTGTTGGGAATCCACAACAGCGTTTGTCAGAGTTACCGTTACTAAATGAATCTGAGCAATATCAATTACTGCGCGAGTGGAATGATACAACTACTGACTATCCTAAAGATAAGTGTATCCATGAATTATTTGAAGCCCAGGTAGAAAAAACACCAGATGCGATCGCTGTAGTATTTGAAGACCAACAATTAACCTACCAAGAACTAAACGCAAAAACCAATCAATTAGCATATTACTTGCGCTCTTTGGGAGTAAAACCAGAAGTATTGGTGGGGATTTGTGTAGAACGCTCTTTGGATATGGTGATTGGATTATTAGCTATCCTCAAAGCAGGTGGTGCATATGTACCCCTAGACCCTAACTATCCCAAAGAAAGATTAAAATTTATATTAGAAGATACTAAAGCAGCAGTATTGTTAACAAAAGCCTCGCTTCTAGAGTCAATACCGCAAGATAAGACTGCAATTATCTGCTTAGATGACGATTCTGAGGAAATTGCCCAAAGAAGCCAGGAAAATTTACCTTCTCAACTAAATACTGATAATCTAGCCTATACCATTTATACCTCCGGTTCTACAGGTAAACCAAAAGGTGTACAAATTCCCCACAGTGCATTGAGTAACTTTTTGTACTCAATGAGGCAAGCTCCAGGGTTAACATCCGGAGACACGTTACTAGCAGTAACTACTTATTCCTTTGATATTGCAGCATTAGAACTTTTCTTACCAATCATTGTAGGTGCCCGCCTAGTTGTTGCCAATCAAGAAATTGTCTCAGATGGAATCGGATTGTCAGCAAAACTGATAGATTCAAAAGCTACATTCATGCAAGCAACACCAGCCACATGGCAGCTACTTTTAGCAGCAGGTTGGGATGGTAATCCTCGATTAAAAATTCTTTGTGGTGGGGAAGCTTTACCAAGATACTTGGCAAATGAATTACTTGGACGATGTAATTCTCTATGGAATATGTATGGTCCGACGGAAACCACTATTTGGTCGGCAGCATCCCAAATTACAACTGATAGTAAGGTAATACCGATTAGTCATCCGATTGCCAACACGCAACTCTATATTTTAGATAAGTACAATCAGCTAGTTCCTGTAGGTGTGGCAGGTGAGTTGTGTATTGGTGGTGAAGGAATAGCACGAGGTTATTTTCATCGTGCGGATTTAAGTGCAGAGAAATTTATCCCCAATCCCTTTAGTACACAAGCAACACGTCTATATAAAACAGGAGACTTAGCTCGTTATTTACCGAGTGGAGAGATAGAGTATATTGGTCGGATTGATAACCAAGTAAAGGTACGTGGTTTCCGCATTGAGTTGGGAGAAATTGAGACAGCAATAAGCCAGTACCCAGGAGTACAAGAAACCGTAGCTGTAGTCAGGGAAGATTCAGCAGATTCTCAAAGAATAGTTGCCTATATAGTTGCTCAGCAAGAAGCAACACTAACAATTTCTGAACTACGTAACTTTTTAAAGTCAAAGCTACCAAATTACATGCTTCCGACAGCTTTTGTCACATTAGAGGCACTACCACTTACACCAAATGGTAAGGTTGACCGTAAAGCATTACCTGCACCTGATACAGCAAGACCTGCTCAATTAGATAAGGAATTATTAGCACCTCGTAATTCTGTAGAAGCCAAGCTCACAGAAATTGGGAAAGAGGTACTTGAACTCGATAAACTGGGTATTTTCGACAACTTTTTTGAGTTAGGTGGAGATTCTATTCTTGCCACTATATTTATTACTAGAGCCAATCGATCTGGCTTACAACTGAGCGTTAAACACTTATTTCAACATCAAACAGTTGCTGATTTAGCAGCTGTAGCAGTTACCAAAAAGGTCAATCAAACTGAACAAAAAAATACTACAGCAAATACACCTTCTAATTTCCCAAAAGCCAACCTAAATCAGCAAGATCTCAATCGATTCTTAGCAAAAGTAAAACGAGGCAGTAAGAGTAAAACAAAATGAGAGAAGATATTCAAGATATATACCCATTATCTACAATACAGCATGGCATTCTTTTTCACTGTTTGCACGCCCCTGAAATGGGACTGTACCATATGCAGGATGTCTATACTTTTCATGGCAATCTGAATGTTTCTGCTTTTAAACACGCTTGGCAGCAACTATCAACACTGCATACAGTATTGCGTACTAGTTTCTATTGGGAAGAACTGGACAAACCGTTACAAGTTGTGCATGAGAAAGTCGAAGTACCTATCGAATACCAAGATTGGCGGGGAATCACTCCATCAGTACAGCAAGAACACTTAAAATCTTTTCTTAAGACAGATCGGCTTCAGGGCTTTGATTTTTCACAAGCTCCTTTAATCCGCGTGGCTTTAATCCAAATTGATGACGATGCTTACTACCTTGTCTGGGTTTGGCATCTTATTATTCTAGATGGGTGGTCTCTTCCTTTCCTATTAAAAGACGTGATTGAACTTTATGAAGCATATCGTCAAGGTCAAGATGCACCTTTAATATCCAGTACTTGCTTTGGAAAGTACATTGAATGGTTGCAGCACCAAGATTCATCCTTAGCAGAGAAGTTCTGGCGACAGCAGCTCAGTAGTGTGAAAGAACCTACTCCCATAAATAATCTATATTCAAACAACTTATCTAATTTAGAAGAACGCTATGAAGATATACAGATCAGCTTATCAGAAGCAACTACAAGAAATCTAGATTTATTCGCAAGGCAATATCATCTCACCATGAGTACACTAGTTCAGGGGGCTTGGGCTATACTCTTGGCTCGCTACAGTGGCAAAAATAATGTAGTCTATGGCTGTACTTTTTCCGGTCGTCCAATAGATTTAGAAAACTCGGAGTCAATGGTAGGGGAAATGGTTAATACTTTACCAGTAAACCTCAAGGTGAATATGGATGAATATTTATTACCTTGGCTTGAGCAATTACAAAATCAGTTAGTAGATATTCGTGAGTATGATTATTACTCATTAGTGGATGTTCAAAAGTGTAGCAAACTGGCTGGTAATGTACCCTTGTTTGAGAGCTTTGTAGTATTTGAGAACCAGAAAACAGGTAAATTTTTAGAAGAATGGGGTAGTTTAAACATTTCTGAGAAAGCTCAGTATTACAAGACCAACTATCCTCTAACCATAGTTGGGTATCCAGGTTCAGAATTAACGATTGGAATTAATTATGATTTTCGTCGTTTCGATGCTACAACCATCATTAACATATCGGAACATTTAAAGGCATTACTTGAAGGCATGGTAGCTAATCCTCAAACAACTCTTCATCAATTATCATTAGTTACGTATCAAAAACTCAATACTGAATTATTGATCTTAGAAGAAGAAATGTCATTGGATCTTGATTTTGTTTTTACTAATTAAATTGCTTCCTTTCTTTACCAATATCTTTAGAGAATGTTATAAAACACTCACAAATGGAGCTTTACCCAATAATAAATATTTTGAGCTTTGTTTAATAACTTAATGTCCACATCTTTAACAGTATCTAACTAAATAGTCAGAAGATTGATTAAAGTATTTTGTAATAAAAGCATAAAACTCTTATGAATATATTTGAAAAGTGTGAATCAAATGTTAGAAGCTATTGTCGCAGTTTCCCTGCTATATTTCACCGAGCAAAAGGTTCCATTGTTTATGCTGAATCAGGTGAAGAATATATTGATTTTTTTGCAGGAGCAGGGGCTTTAAATTATGGACATAATAATGAATATATCAAGCAAAAAGTTATCTCATATTTAGATGCCGATGGAATAGCTCATGGTTTGGATATGTATACCTCAGCTAAGGAGAAGTTTTTAGCCAAATTTAATGAAATAGTATTAAGCCCAAAACAATTAGATTATCGCATTCAGTTCTGTGGTCCGACTGGAACAAATGCCGTCGAAGCAGCTTTAAAGTTAGCGAGGAAAGTAAAACAAAGAACAGGCATATTCTCCTTTATGGGAGCATATCATGGAATGACTTTAGGTAGTTTGTCAATTACTGGTAATACCGGAGTCCGAGCGGGCACAATTGGATCGTTAAATAATGTCACATTTATGCCTTATCCCTATGGATTTATGGAAAGTTTTGACACGATAGAATATATGCAGTCTGTCTTAAATGATGTTAACTCTGGAATTGAAAAACCAGCAGCAATAATCTTTGAAACAGTGCAAGCTGAAGGTGGAGTTGTTGTTGCTCCTATTGAGTGGATGCAAAGACTAAGGAAATTATGTGACGAGAATGATATTTTATTAATCTGCGACGATATTCAGGTAGGTTGTGGTCGAATAGGTTCCTTCTTTTCTTTTGAAAGAGCAGATATCGTTCCCGATATGGTAACACTTTCTAAATCTATTAGTGGTTACGGGTTTCCAATGTCGTTGTTATTGATTAAGCCAGAATTAGATATATGGGAACCGGGCGAGCATAATGGTACTTTTCGGGGTAATCAATTAGCATTTATAGGGGCAACAGCGGCTTTAGAGTATAGAGGGAATAGTAATCTTGAGCAGGATGTCAAAGAAAAAGAGGTGTTTTTGAAAACTTATCTCACTCAACAAATTGCACCTATCAGTGAAAAAATATCAATACGTGGAATTGGTTTGATTTGGGGTATCGATCTTGAAAACTTTGGCGGTAAAGATTTAGCTAAAAATATAACTTCACGTTGTTTTAAAAGAGGTTTGATAGTTGAAACAGCTGGTAGAAATAGTACAGTAATTAAGATATTACCACCCTTGGTAACTGATATATCTACGCTTAAAAAAGGTTGTTCAATTATCAAAGAAGCTTTTGATGAATGTATATCTAATTAGATTGATGATATTGCATAAATGCGGGATGAGTTAGAGGCTGAAAATGTTATTATTTCGTTCAGACTTAATCAAAATAATCTCATAAATCAGTAATGCCAAATTGATAGATTAATATTCGTCACTTTGCAAATATTTTTGGGTTCGGGAGAATAATATGAGTACAAAATCAGACTCGAATAACTTATTGTCACAAAAAAATTATTGGATAAATAAATTATCAGGAGAACTGCCAGAAACCAATTTGATGTTCGACTACATAAGACCTTCAGTTGCTATTACTAAAAATAGGTCTTTTAACTTTGAATTATCATATGATTTATCTCAAGCAATCTTTAAACTAGCTAAAGGCTCTGAATTTTCAACCTACTGGATACTATTGTCTGCGTTGAATATATTGCTGCAAAAATATACTCGAAATAATGATGTTATTGTCGGAATACCCGTATACGATAAAAATAATATAAATAATAATATAAATGAGTTAGATAGTAAAGTTCTTCCGCTGCGCACTAATGTAATACCTCAAACTACATTCAAAGATTTTATTTTTCAAGTTAAAGATGAAATCATTAATGCTTTCAATAATCAAAACTATAATGTTGATGAATTAATTCAGTTACTAGAAATACCAACTAGTGCAAATCGTTGTCCATTTTTTGATATAGTAGTTTTATTAGAAAACATTCATAGCCACAACAATTTAAATCTTCTCAACAATGATATTACATTTTCTTTTTTAATTGAAGGTGAAGTCATTCGCGGTACTATCAAGTATAGTGAGCAACTGTTTCAAAATGAAAACATCAAATTGATGAGCAGATATTATGTGAATGTAATTAATGATATTGTTAATAATATTAATACTAAAATATCTGATATTATCATTTTGAAAGATACTGATAAACACCAGTTGTTAAAAACATTTAATGATAATACTAGAGATTATCCAATTAAACAAACAATTAATCAATTATTTGAGCAGCAGGTATCTAAAACTCCAAATAATATAGCTGTTGTTCATAAAGGAACTCAGCTAAGCTATAAAGAAATTAACAAAAAAGCTAATCAGTTAGCTAAATTATTAAGAGAATTAGGAGTATCTAAAGGAGAATTTGTAGGTATTTTAAAAGACCGTGACATAAATTTTCTTATTGCTATCATTGCGATATACAAGGCTGGTGGAGCTTATGTGCCTATTGATAGTGATTACCCGAAGCATAGAGTTGAATATATGCTATCTAATAGTGAAATTAAATATCTATTAACAGATTTTTCTCTATTAAACAGTGTACCAAGTTTGCTGAAAAATGATTTGCAATTATTATCCATTATTTGTTTAGATGATGTAACTCCTGAAGGCTCACTACTTAATGAAAATACGGATATAAATATATATAGTAAATCTGATTTTGATATTCTTTCTAGTGATAATCTGGAACATGTTAATAAAGCTATTGACCCAGCTTATATGATCTATACTTCGGGGTCTACAGGATTACCAAAGGGGACAGTTGTTAGACATGATGGGGCAATTAATCATATTTATGCTCAATTTGATGAGTTGGAGTTAACAGAAGATTTTTGTTTTCTACAAAGCGCTCCTTCCTCAACGGATATTTCTGTATGGCAATTTTTAGCACCACTTTTAATAGGTGGGAAGACGGCAATAGTGGATATTGAAACCGTTGCTATTCCAGATCAACTATTTAAAGTACTCTTTTCAGAAAAAGTTACAGTTGTTGAATTAGTACCAGCATTATTTACAAGTTTACTTGAATATGCTTCTGGGTTACCAAAGCATAAAAGGGTATTACCAAATTTAAAATGGATGATGTTATCGGGTGAATCTGTATCGCCTAAATTGGTAAATAAGTGGCTTGAGATATATCCCCACATCAGAATTGCTAATGCTTACGGTCCTAGCGAGGCTGCTGATGATATCACTCAGTTTATTGCAGACAAGCCTTTTAGTGAAAACCAACGAACAGTTCCAATTGGTAAACCATTAGCAAACTTAAATCTCTACATACTCGATGACGAGATGAAATTATTACCAATTGGGGTTCCTGGAGAAATTTGCGTATCTGGAATTGGTGTAGGTGCTGGTTACTGGAAGAATGAAGAAAAAACCAAAAACAGTTTTGTTCCTAACCCATTTACAGACATTAGCAAAAAGTTACCAAGAAATCGTAGAGATTTAATTTATAAAACAGGAGATTTAGGAAGATGGTTGACCGATGGAAATATCGAATTCCTGGGACGTATCGACCATCAGGTAAAAATTCGTGGTTTCCGGGTTGAACTTGGGGAAATCGAAACCTTCTTAATTCAACACCGAGATGTTAAAGAAGTTGTAGTTGTAGTTAGAGAAGAAAACCCTGGCGATAAACGCTTAGTCGCTTATGTTGTTCCTAATCCTGAGTTTAATCACGATAACCCAAAAAGTAACGAACTAGTTCAACAGTTAAGGGATTTTCTGAGAGAAAAGCTACCAGCACATATGGTCCCCTCTGCAATTGTACTTATCGAAGCATTACCCCTAGCTCCCAGTGGTAAAATAGATAGCCGCGCATTACCTGCACCAAATTTCAATAATGAATCTGAATTTGCCTTTGTTGCACCCCGTACTCCCACGGAAGAGATAGTTGCTGATATCTGGAGTCACGTACTAAAGCAAGAACATATAGGTATCCACGATGACTTCTTTAACTTGGGTGGTCATTCTTTGCTGGCAACCCAAGCTATTTCTAGGTTGCGGGAAGCATTTGAGATAGAGTTACCTTTACGCAGTTTGTTTGAACAACCAACAGTAGCTCAACTGGTAGAACGTATCGAAAAAATGCTTACAGTCCAAAAGCTACAGCTTCTTTCTACAGATAAGGCAGACAATGAACATGAGGAGATAGAACTATGAAAACTAAAACTATCGAAGAGTTTTTGTCTGACCTTTGCAGTCTTGATGTTAAGCTCTGGGTTGAAGATAATCGTTTACGCTGTAGAGCTCCGAAAGATGTATTAACATCAATGATCAAACAAGAGCTAGCTGAACGCAAAGAAGATATTCTCGCTTTTATACGTAATAACAATGTAGCTTTAGTTGCTGATAAGCATCCTATTCGATCAGTTCAACGGCAGGAAAAATTACCGTTGTCATTTGCTCAGCAACGGCTGTGGTTTGTGGAACAATTAGAATCATATAGCCCATTTTACAATATTCCTGCGGCTGTTCGGCTAAAGGGACAGTTAAATGTAGAAGCATTAGAACAAAGTTTCAATGAAATTGTATGCCGTCATGAAACGCTCAGAACTAATTTTCTTTCAGTAGAAGGAGAAGCTTCATCTGTCATCTTGGAAGAAAAGTCAATAGAATTATCAGTAATAGATGTTAGCTTTTTACCAGTTCATCAACAAAAAGCAGAAGTTAAAAAACAGGCTACAAAAGAAGCTCAACAACCCTTTGACATTAGCAACGATCACCTACTGAGAGTAAAACTGTTGCGTCTTGGTAAACAAGAACATATATTACTAATGACCATGCACCACATCGTCTCTGACGGTTGGTCAACAGGTGCACTGGTTGAAGAGTTGACAAAAATTTATAAAGCCTTCTGTAATGGGCTACCTTCACCTTTAGAAAAACTACCATTACAATATGTAGATTTTGCAGCTTGGCAAAGACAATGGCTACAAGGAGAAGTACTTGAAACTCAGATATCTTATTGGCTCAAACAGTTAGGGAACGCACCAAAAGTATTAGAATTACCCACAGACCACCGAAGACCAGCAATTCAGACTTTTCGGGGTGCAAACTATTCATTTAAGTTATCAGAAGAATTATCCACAGCTTTAAATAAGTTAAGCCAGCAGCAGGGAACTACATTATTTATGACCCTGTTAGCAGGATTTAAAATACTATTATGGCGTTATACAGCCGTTGAAGATATTGTGGTGGGTTCGCCGATTGCTAACCGTAATCGAGCAGAACTTGAGGGATTAATTGGATTTTTTGTCAATACTCTGGTGTTGAGAACTAACTTAGGAGGAAATCCCAGTTTTGAAGAGCTATTGAAGCGGGTGAGAGAGGTTGCATTAGGAGCTTATGCACATCAGGATTTGCCTTTTGAGTTGTTAGTTGAGCAACTGCAACCAGAGCGGGATTTAAGTCATTCACCACTATTTCAAGTGATGTTTATACTTCAGAATGCTCCAATGTCAGCTTTAGAGTTGCCTGATTTAACTTTAACTCCCTTGGAAAATTATGGTAGTACTTCTATATTTGATTTAACCCTACAAATGACAGAAACAGAGGAGGGGTTAGAAGGAAACTTAGAATATAATACTGATTTATTTGAGGAAGATACGATACAAAGAATGGTGGGTCATTTGCAAGGATTGCTCGAAGGGATTGTTAGGAATCCACAACAGCGTTTGTCAGAGTTACCCCTACTAAATGAATCTGAGCAATATCAGTTACTGCAGGAGTGGAATGATACAACTACTGATTATCCTAAAGATAAATGTATCCATGAATTATTTGAAACCCAGGTAAAAAAAACACCAGATGCGATCGCAGTTGTATTTGAAAACCAGCAATTAACCTACCAAGAACTAAACGCAAAAACCAATCAATTAGCACATCATTTGCGCTCTTTGGGAGTAAAACCAGAAGTACTGGTGGGGATTTGTGTAGAACGCTCTTTGGATATGGTGATTGGGTTATTAGCCATTCTCAAAGCAGGTGGTGCATACATACCCCTAGACCCTAACTATCCCAAAGAAAGATTAAAATTTATATTAGAAGATACTAAAGCAGCAGTATTGTTAACAAAAGCCTCGCTTCTAGAGTCAACAGTGCAAGATAAGACTGCAATTATCTGCTTAGATGAGGATTGTGAAGAAATTGCACAAAGAAGCCAGGAAAATTTACCTTCTCAACTAAATACCGATAATCTAGCCTACACCATTTATACCTCCGGTTCTACAGGTAAACCAAAAGGTGTGCAAATTCCCCACAGTGCATTGAGTAACTTTTTGTACTCAATGAAGCAAGCTCCGGGATTAACTCAAGAAGACACGTTGCTTGCAGTTACTACCTATTCGTTTGATATTGCAGCATTAGAACTTTTCTTACCAATTATTGTAGGTGCCCGCCTAGTTGTTGCCAATCAAGAAATTGTCTCAGATGGAATCGGATTGTCAGCAAAACTGATAGATTCAAAAGCTACATTCATGCAAGCAACACCAGCCACATGGCAGCTACTTTTAGCAGCAGGTTGGGATGGTAATCCTCGATTAAAAATTCTTTGTGGTGGGGAAGCTTTACCAAGATACTTGGCAAATGAATTACTTGGACGATGTAATTCTCTATGGAATATGTATGGTCCGACGGAAACCACTATTTGGTCGGCAGCATCCCAAATTACAACTGATAGTAAGGTAATACCGATTAGTCATCCGATTGCCAACACGCAACTCTATATTTTAGATAAGTACAATCAGCTAGTTCCTGTAGGTGTGGCAGGTGAGTTGTGTATTGGTGGTGAAGGAATAGCACGAGGTTATTTTCATCGTGCGGATTTAAGTGCAGAGAAATTTATCCCCAATCCCTTTAGTACACAAGCAACACGTCTATATAAAACAGGAGACTTAGCTCGTTATTTACCGAGTGGAGATATAGAGTATATTGGTCGGATTGATAACCAGGTAAAGGTACGTGGTTTCCGCATTGAATTAGGAGAGATTGAGGCAGCAATCAGCCAGTACCCAACAGTAGGAGAGACGGTAGCTGTAGTCAGGGAAGATTTGGTAAACACTCAACAGATAGTAGCTTATATAGTTCCTCAACAAGAAGCAACACTGACAATTTCTGAACTACGTAACTTTTTAAAGTCAAAGCTACCAAATTACATGGTGCCGACAGCTTTTGTGACATTAGAGGCACTACCACTTACACCCAATGGTAAGGTTGACCGTAAAGCATTACCTGCACCTGATATATCAAGGAGTGAAGTTGATTTTATATTACCTCGTAACTCCACAGAAGAAATAGTAGCTAACATCTATGCAGAAATTTTAAAGCAAGAAAAGATTAGTATTAACGACAGCTTTTTTGAATTAGGAGGGCATTCTTTACTTGCGACCCAAGTTATTTCTCGCTTACAGGAAGCATTTGAGATAGATATTCCCGTACGTATACTATTTGAGAAAGCAAAAGTAGCTAGTTTGGCAGAACATATTGAAATCACCAGTTCAACAATTGAGCAAATTTCACGCCCTGTTATTCCTGAAGAAAAAGGTCGAAAGGAAATAAAATTATGAAAACTATTAATGAATTATTTACTCATCTTTCTAGTTTAGATGTGAAGCTTTGGGTCGAGGACGATCGCCTGTGTTGTAATGCTCCTGAAGAGGTGTTAACGTCTAATCTCAGTTCTGAGCTTTCTCAACGTAAAGAAGAAATTATCGCATTCCTCAATCGCGCTCATTCTATTTCAAAGTCAAAGCGAACTATTTCACCTGTTTCGCGAACAGAAAACTTACCGCTATCTTTCGCTCAGCAACGGTTATGGTTCGTCGATCAAATGACACCAGGCAGCCCAGAATACAACATTTTTTGGGCAATACGTATCAAGGGTTTGCTGAATTTATCTGCTTTAAAGCAGAGTTTCAACGAAATAGTACAGCGTCATGAAGTGTTACGCACTAACTTTAAAACTTTAGAAGGTCAGCCACTCCAGGATATTGCCCCAAACTTACAATTGGAGTTACCAGTTATGGATTGGCGACACTTAACGCAAAGCGAGCGGGAAGCTCAACTTGTTCGTATTGCTGATGTGGAGGCAAAGAAACCTTTTAACTTAGGGAAAGATCCACTTTTACGTCTTACTTTAGTACATTTAGATGAAGCTGAATATGTTGCACTGTTAACGATGCATCATATAGTTTCCGATGCTTGGTCGATAGGTATATTAATCCGAGAATTGACCTTACTTTATGAAGCCTTCTCCACAGGTCAACCATCTCCACTTCCAGTATTGCCAATCCAGTATGGTGATTTTGCTGCTTGGCAACGTCAATGGCTTCAAGGTGAAGTATTAAATAAACAGCTATTATATTGGAAAAAACAGCTTGGTAGTAATCCTCCAGTGCTTCAACTGCCAACAGATCGTCCTCGACCTAAAATTAGAACTTTTAATGGCTCAAGGCAATCGTTTTCCGTTCCTACGGAAATTGTTAAAGAACTTAAAAAGCTGAGTCATAAAGAAGAAGTAACGCTGTTCATGACATTATTGACAGCGTTCAAGATCTTGCTATATCGCTACACTTTCCAAGAGGATATTTTAATAGGCTCACCCATTGCCAACCGCAACCAAAAGCAAACAGAATCACTAATTGGCTTTTTCATAAACACTTTAGTGTTGCGTACCAACCTGTCAGGAAATCTTACTTTTCGAGATTTGCTACAGCGAGTTAAAAAGGTAGCTTTGGAAGCTTACGATCATCAGGACTTGCCCTTTGAAAAATTGGTCGAAGAACTGCAACTGGAGCGAGATTTGAGCTACAGTCCGCTGTTTCAGGTAAAGTTCATGCTGGAAAATGCCCCAAAAGAAGACCTGAAACTTCCTGGTTTAACCCTGAGTTTTCTGGAGTCAGAAAACTTAACAGCCAAGTTGGACTTGAGCCTGGATATGTATGAAACTGCATTGGGACTGACGGGAACGTTTGAGTACAATACAGACTTATTTGACAAAACTACGATTAATCGGATGGTAGAGCATTTCTGCTGTTTGTTGTCGGGCATTGTCAATAATCCAGAGCAATATGTTTCTGAATTGCCCATATTAGCTGAAGCAGAACAAGATCAACTACTACTCGAATGGAATAACACCCAGATTGAATATCCCCAAAACCAGTGCTTTCATCAATTATTTGAAGCTCAAGTTGAGCAAACACCCGATGCTGTTGCAGTTATCTTCCAAGACAAACAATTAACCTATCGGCAACTAAATCAACGCGCTAATCAATTAGCACACCATCTGCAAAAGCTTAGAGTCAAACCAGAATTTAAGGTGGGGCTTTGTGTAGAGCGATCGCCCGAAATGATTGTAGGGTTATTGGGGATTCTGAAAGCGGGTGGTGCGTATCTTCCCTTAGACCCGAAGTATCCCCAAGAACGTCTTACTTTCATGTTGTCAGATTCACAGGTTCCCATCCTCCTGACAACCCAAAATTTACTAACAAAGCTACCGGAACATCAGGCTCAAGTCGTTTGCCTAGATACTGACTGGGCAACTATTGCACGGGAGGGCGAGGAGAATCCCAACAGTGGTGTTACTGTTAAAAACTTGGCTTACCTGATTTATACCTCTGGATCTACAGGGACACCAAAAGGGGTTTTAGTTCCTCACGAAGGATTGAGCAACCTAACGAAAGACAAAATTCGCACCTGTAAAGTTCAGCCCGACAGTCGCATTCTCCAATTCTTTTCTTTGAGCTTTGATGCCTCTATTCCAGAATTGGTTATGGCTTTGGGTTCCGGTGCAGCCCTTCATCTGGGAACGCCGGAGGATTTGCTTCCTGGCTCCTACCTCACCAAGCTTTTACGCGAACAAGCCATTACTCATATTACCCTCCCACCTTCAGCACTAGCAGTTCTACCCACTGCGGAATTACCTGCGTTGCAAATGGTTCTAGTAGGAGGAGAAGCCCCTTCTCCCGAACTAATTGCCCAATGGTCAAAAGGGCGACTGTTTATCAATGCTTATGGTCCCACCGAAACTACAGTCAATGCCAGTATGGTGGAATGCGGCAACGGCAATCAATCCTTACCTACCGTGAGTCCTGCGGCTAACAAGCGGCTTTACATTTTAGACCAGCATCTCCAACCCGTTCCCATCGGCGTGCCAGGAGAACTTTATATTAGCGGAGTCGGTCTAGCACGGGGCTACCTCAACCGTGCCGAAAAAACTGCCGAGACATTCATTCCCAATCCTTTTAGCGATGAACCAGGAAGCCGTCTCTACAAAACCGGGGATTTAGCCTGCTACCTGAGTGATGGTCATATCAAGCTGCTTGGTCGTCTCGACCATCAGGTTAAGATTCGTGGCTTTCGCATTGAACCGGGAGAAGTTGAAGCACTATTAACCCAACATCCAGGAGTACAAGAAAGCGTAGTCATTGTCCGCGAAGACCAACCTGGAGATAAACGGCTCGTTGCTTATATCGTCCCTAATGCAGAAAATGCCTTCACAATTGGCGATTTACGTCGCTTTATCGAAGAAAAATTACCCAAGTACATGATACCTACAGCGTTTGTAACGCTGGATGCCTTACCCCTCAATCCCAACGGGAAAGTAGACCGTTTTGCACTGCCGATACCAGATACGGCTAGACCGGAATTAGAAGCAGCATTTGTTGCTCCTCGCACCCCTACAGAGAAAATTTTAGCTGAGATTTTTGCTCAAGTGCTAGAGGTTGAGCAGGTAGGTATTGATGACGATTTCTTCGAGTTGGGAGGACATTCGTTACTAGCGACCCAACTAATTGCTCAGTTGCTGAAAAGGTTTGAGGTGGAGGTAACAGTTGTTGACTTATTTGAAGTACCTACTGTAGCAGGTTTAGCTGAACGCATGGAAAAAATGCAAACTTTGGAGAAGCTTTCATCTGTTCCTTCGGAGATGGTTGAAGAAAGAGAGGAAATTGAAATATGAGGAAATAGAAGAGTTAATTACTCTTTTTAAATGTAGAGGAACGCTGAGTATTGATTTGTTACGAGTTGATCAATTCTATGCAGTGCATCTTAATGACGAATTATGCCTTATCTGAAGCCCAATGTAATTTTAGAGCCATTATTTAACCAATGGTATGCATGGTCGTACCTGATTTCCCCAGCAACAGCAGCTCGGTATATAACTGAATCTCATCTTAAAATTATGCAGTCGTTTGTCGATGCTCCGCAGGTTCATCACTCAGCACTGAAAAATCCAGCCATGATGGGAGGACCATTTATTAATTATGAGGTTGACCGAGTTGATGAAATTAAAGCTTTGTTGGAAAAAACCAAAGAAGAACAAGCACATATGGTGCAACTCAGTCAAGCGATCGCACAATTAGATACGATGCTAACTGAGGAAGGTAAGGGGTATTCACTAGAACCTCTCTATCAAAAGATTCCTGAAGTGTTAAGAGGATATGTAGAGCTAGTTTATGATTCTCACAATCATCCTTCTATTCGCTTTATTGAAGGACTCCTCTTTCAAAGCCAGTACTATAATCGGACATCTCAAACTATTGCCTTGTATTTGGGTCACGAAGACGAACGCTCCTTTGTCCTCAGTACGCCACGTTTAAAAGATGAGCATTGTTTACATTTAGATATTCCCTTTAATGATCCCCGATTAGATCGCCTGTTTGAGATGAGGGATGTTCCCCAACCCTATCTGCAAATTAAAGAACTGTTGGGAATAAATGAGAAAGATGAGCCATTATTTTCCTCGTTTTTTACAGAAGAACCTCCCCAAAAACAGCCCAAGTATGACGGTGATTCCGTCAGAGTTCGTTATTTCGGTCATGCTTGTGTCTTAATTGAAACAAAAAATATCAGTATTTTATGTGACCCTTTAGTTAGCTATGAGCATCAAGAGGGCATTCCCCGCTATACCTATGCCGATTTACCAGAAAAGATTGACTATGCCCTAATTACTCACAACCATCAAGACCATTATATGTTTGAAACCTTGTTGCAGTTGCGACATAAAATCAAAAATATAGTAGTACCCAAGAGTAATAGTGGCAATTTACTCGACCCTTCCCTAAAATTACTTTCAACTGCCCTTGGCTTTGACAATGTTATTGAAATTGATAACCTTGAAACAATTGAGTTTGATGATGGGCAAATTGTCGCCATACCTTTTTTAGGGGAACATGGCGATTTAAATATTAGTGCCAAAACGGCTTTTCTGATGCGATTAAAAGGAAAATCTATCCTGTGTTTAGCAGATTCTAATAATATTGAGCCCAAGCTTTACGAAAAAATCTACCAGCTATTTGGAGATATTGATGTAATTTTTATCGGTATGGAATGCGATGGTGCACCTTTTAGCTGGGCATATGGTTCCTTATTTCCAAAATCAATCCCTAGAAAAATTGATGCAACCCGCAGATTAGATGGTTCAAATGCAAGTAGAGCCTTTGAACTAGTTAGTCAATTTAATCCGCAACAGGTTTATGTTTATGCAATGGGACAAGAACCTTGGTTAACTTATATAACATCAATTAAATATACAGATGAATCTCGTCCTATAATTGAGTCGAATCAGTTAGTAGAAGCCTGTAGAAATCGCAATACTATTAGCGAACGGTTATTGGGTAGAAAAGAAATTATCTTGGATGAGAATTCAAGACGAGTAATACCTACAACTTTTAATACAAATTCTACCTTGGAGTTAAACAAACAGGAACAAGTTAAGAGCATTGATGAATTTTTAGCTAAACTTAGTCATCTCGATATCAAGCTTTGGGTAGATGGAGAAAGGTTGCGCTGTAATGCCCCTAAAGGAGCGTTGACATCAAAATTAAAAACTCAGCTTTCCGAACGCAAAGCAGAAATTCTGGAGTTTCTTAGCAATAAATCTCATGACAGCGAAATGTTAGCATTACTTAACGCTGATGCTCAACTAGACTCTTCAATTCAACCTGAATTACCTATCCAAACCGCTGCTGAACCCAGTAATATATTATTAACTGGAGCAACTGGTTTTGTTGGAGCCTTTTTACTTTACGAACTTCTGCAACAAACTGATGCCGATGTTTATTGCTTAATTCGTGCCAACAGTAATGAATCGGCTAATAATAAGCTGCAAAACTGCCTTGAATCTTACCTGCTTTGGGAAGAAAGTTTCAGTAGTAGAATTATCCCAGTTATTGGAGATTTATCACAACCAAAATTGGGAATTACTGAGCAACAATTTGATGAATTAACCGATAAAATTGATACTATCTATCATAATGGTGCCTGGGTTCATCACGCTTCTCCTTACTCTCTACTTAGAGCCACCAATGTCTTAGGAACTCAAGAAATCTTGAGATTGGCGTGCCAAACAAAAGCCAAACCCGTCCATTTTATTTCTGCTACCAGCGTTTTCTCAGAAACTGCTGGAGAGGGTGTAAAAGTAATCCGAGAAGATGATAATATTGATGACGGTCAAGTCCCATCTGGTGGCTACAGCCAGAGTAAGTGGGTAGCAGAAAAGTTAGTTACTGCTGCACGCGATCGCGGACTTCCTGTATGTATTTATCGACTTGCGCGGATATCGGGACATAGTAGAACTGGGGTTTTTAATATCAATGATTACTTGTATAGATTGATTATCGGCAGCGTTCAACTTTCCAGTATTCCCGATGTTGAGTTAAAACAGGATATTATTCCCGTTGATTATGCCAGTAAAGCTATAGTTCATTTATCGCAAACTAAAAACTCTTGGGGTAAAGCTTTTCACCTAGCCCATCGTCAACCAGTTTCTACTAACTTGTTCTTTGATAAATTGCGATCGCTTGGCTATCCGATTCAACAAATTCCTTACGAGCAATGGCACGCTCAACTGTACAATATTGCCCAGAACTCTCCAGAACACGCTTTATATCCTTTAGTTTCTCTGCTAACAAAAAGTAATAATTCTCAAACACAAGCTCAAACACCAGCCTCGGATTCAGCAGTTTTAAAATTTGACTGTCAAAATACATTAGATGGCTTAAAGAATACATCCATTACCTGTCCTGAGATTGACGAGCAATTACTAAATAACTACTTTTCATACCTGATTGAAAATGGCTTTTTAGCACCACCTCTTGTTAAAGAAACTGTTTAAAAAGGTCTGCATGTTAAAGGTATTTATTAATTCTCCTCGCTACTAATGAAAAAGCACTTGCCGTCTCAAAAAGCTTATTTCTTCCTATAGAACCCTTTTGGGAACTCTAACAGAAATCCGGTCAGTTTTGCAAGAATTAGGGTTTACGTCGGTTAGCATTTATCAAAGAAATAGTGAATTAGCAGGACGTTGATATTTTAGGGGCTAAAAAAGACCTCAAATCCTTGCTGAGTAATGGGGAAACGTCAAAGGGCTTAAAATGGCTCAAACCCATATATATCAAGGAAACAGGTAAATAGATGTTAAACACTTACCACATAAGCTTTTGAAGTTATTTTTGACATCTTTTTTGCCTAAGTCCCGTTAGCTGATAAAGAGAAAGATAAGCTTGCTTATTTTGTAGTACGTAAACATAAAGAGAAGATTAAAAATTTCACGATTATTACGGTCAAGAATTATGATAACAAATGAACAAATTTCACCTCCTTTAAGAGAAACAATAGCAGATTTACAACAGAAGCATCTGCAAGATTTAATCGAACGTTATACCGAACGGACAAAAACGTCAAAACAAATGACCCAAGCCCACCGTCCGGTTCTAGCAGATCCCAGAGTATCACAATGGTTCAATTGTTCCCTCAAAGAGATATGCTATTTGATAGTTGGTCAAAAAGCTCAGGGTTCTAAGGTTTGGGATGTTGATGGTAATGAGTATATCGATATCATCATGGGGTTTGGCAGCAATCTCTTGGGTCACAATCCACCCTGCATTAAAGAAGCGATTGTGGAGCAGTTTGAGAAAGGTTTTCCTTTGGGTCCACAATCGGAATACGCTGGTGAAGTTGCAGAATTAATTAGCGAACTAACCGGGATGGAAAGGGTTGCTTTTAGTAATACTGGTACTGAAGCTGTAATGACAGCAATTCGGTTGGCTCGTTCCCAAACAAAGCGGAGTAAAATTGCTGTTTTTACTAATTCCTATCACGGTCATTCGGATGGTGTTTTAGTTGAATCTCTGGGCTTGAAATTGCCTGGGATACTTGAAAAGCTAGGTGGTAATATTCTAACTTCCCGTATTAATTCTCGAGCTTTTCCAGCATCTCGCGGCATACCTTACTCGGCTACTAAAAATACTTTAATGTTAGAGTACGGCAACCCCGAATCCCTCAACATTATTAAAGCTAATAAGGGTAAATTAGCAGCGGTTGTAGTGGAACCCATTCAGACCAGTAAACCCAATCTACAGCCTAAAGAGTTTTTACATCAACTTAGACAATTAACTCAAAAATCGGGAACCGCCTTAATTTTTGATGAAATGGTAACAGGTTTCCGCCTTCATCAAGGAGGAGCTCAAGCTTGGTTTGATGTTGAAGCAGATATTGCAGCATATGGCAAGGTTGTCGGTGGAGGAATGCCGATTGGAATTATTGCTGGCAAAAAAGCTTATTTAGATAGTATTGATGGCGGTATGTGGAATTATGGAGATGCTTCTTCTCCTAATGTGGAAAAGACCTTCTTTGCAGGTACCCACTGCAAACATCCTTTAGCGATCGCAGCAAGCCGAGCAGTGCTTAAGTATTTAAAAAGTCAAGGACCGAGTCTTCAAGAGCAATTAAACTATAGAACATCTAAGTTTGTAGAAACATTAAATAGTTTCTTTGAAGCCAATAAATTACCAATTCGGATGGCGAATTTTGGCTCTTTCTTCGGTCCTATATTTACAGAAGATGCTGTCTTATCGAAGAATTCTCTGATGGGATTTGAGCTATTACGTTATCACGTTTTTGATAAAGGTATTCTCCTCAGGGGAGAAGGAGGAGGCTTCTTATCAACTGCTCATACCGATGAAGATATCAACTTGATTATTAAAGCTATAAAGGACAGCTTTAGTGAACTAAAGGAAGGTGGCTTTTTTTAAGATCTTATAACTAAGAAAAAATTCTTTTTGAAGCAGAGTAATTAGTACATCAAAGAGATTTAGTTAGGTCAACAGGGCTATCGACTGATTAATTATCAACCTTACCCAACTTTCCAATGACCAATAATTCTCTTCCCCCTCAACTTTATCTACTCGTGCCTTGGGACTTACCAGTTGAAGAGCAACTGAGTGAATCAAACCGAAGCAAAATACATCAAGTACTTAAACACTTATTGCAAGCTTTAGATGAAAATTCCTATCAAAAAGCCCTTGCAATTATTAATCAAGAATTAGCTTTACTTGATGTCAGTGATGTATTACCAGCGGAGGTGTCTGACACGAAAACTATGTTAAAGCCCTGGGAAATTGAAGACTTCAATAATTATTTTAAATTAATGCACGTACAAACAAAGCAGCCAGCAGTCTGTATTGTCTGGAGTCTCTTAAGAGCCTATCAAACTTTTCTCACATTCAATGAATCCGGCATTGAATTCGATTCAATTCAAGTTAAGTATTTGAAAGAAGGATTAAGAAGCTACGCTTATATGCTAGCAAGAGTTTTTAGCTTATCACTGGAGGAGTAAAATGAATAAAGTCATGAATAAAACTGAGATAATAGAAATGTGGGAAGGATTCCATTGGTTATTTTTTGTCTATATTCAGGGCTTGATTATCTGCTTACGTCGTTTTGAAACATATATCGAAGCAAGTAATTTTCAGCAAGCCCAAGTTGAACTGGAAACAGCTGCAGAGTTAATGTTTGCATCTGGAGGTGCAATGGAACTTGCAGGAAATTTCAGCAGACAGGAGTACGAACACTTAATTCGTCCGGACATGATGCCTCCTAACGTAAAATCGGACAACTTTAGTGGACTGATGTCTTGGGATCATGCCTTACTAATCCAGATTTGGAAAAGCCTTAGCCCAGTTTTTGAGACACTACCTGATCCACTCGCTCCTCACTACGATAAATTCGTTGCTGCTTATCTTAGCTTGTCAAGCAGTCACACAGCAATTTGTGATAAGTTTGGTGGTGATGAAGCAGGAAGTTTACGGTGTAACAAAACTTCGGCTGTGAGTAAGTTAGAAAAATTCGCGAATAATCGTTTAAAGCTGCTCGATCCAAGTCATCGACTCACTGGTAGTTGCCCTTTTAGTTGCTCTGTTCACCCAAATTAAATTTAAAAAATTTTAAAGTTAGGGATAGTTAATATAGCTATCTGACTCTTCAACTATTAACCCATACTTACCAGAACCTGTTTATCCTCAGCACATTTCCAAAAACCCTAGTAGTTCACCAAGGGAACTTTGCGGGGTTTGCCGTGAAAATAAAAAGTTTCTTCTCTCCCTGCTCCCCGCAGCTGCTCTTACCCGGCAATTTTGTCCAAAGTCCAAGTACTAGTTCTGTTGGAAGAAGTTGAGCTTGGAGGGGAGCCTGACTGGGCAGAAGTTCAGATTGATTTTGAGAAGATCGATGGTAGTACAACAGGTGCTTATGAAGCCAAAATTGAAGTTTGTGATGAGGTTATGAGTGCATTTAACTCAGCAAAAGAAATGGAATTAGAAGCAGTTAAACAATATCGCATTAGCCATTTGGTTAAGGTTGAGTAAAGAGATGACTTCAAAACAACAATCTCGAATCACAGATGAAATTCTTCAAGGTAATTTAATTAAACTAATGTTCAAGTTATCAATTCCCAGTATTTTAGGGGTATTGGTAGTTAGTTTAAATACTTTTATCGATGCTTTATTCGCAGGAAGATTCATTGGTGAAACTGCTTTAGCTGGTATCTCACTTGCATCGGCATTTACAAGTATATTAGAAGGAATCGCTGCTTTAATTGGGATAGGTTCTGCTTCTGTTCTTAGTCGAGCTATTGGAGCGGGAGATGTTAAAATTCAATCTAAAATATTTGGCAACCTCATAATGATGAGTGTTGTAGTTTCATTATTTATTACAATTCTTGGCTACAGATTTGGTCAAGAATTAATTACATTAATGGGAGGAAGCGGTGAAGTTGTTTTAGAAGGTACCAGATATTTTAAGACTTATATTCTAGGTTCTATTATCTTTATTGCAGGAACAGCTTGTGGTGAAATCATAAGATCAGAGGGAGAAATTAGGTTAACTACAATATCTATATGCTTTTTCGTAACCGTTAATATATTTCTAAATTATATATTTATTAATATATATAATTGGGGAACTTCAGGACTTGCTCTTGCTACAATTATTGCGATGCTTGCTTCTGGAATTATCAAGTTAGCTTATTTTATTCTTGGTAAAAGCTTTATATCGGTAAGTTTCAAAAAAATAGGGTTTGCAATAGATATAATACCTGCAATATTGTCAGTAGGAATATCATCGCTATTTTTTCCAGTGATGGTATTGATTCAAGAGTTTGTAGTTTTTAATTCGATTTCTAACTACGGAACAAACAACGATATCGCTTTCTTTGGAGCAGCAGAACAAGTGATATCATTAGTATTTATTCCTGTTCTTGGTCTTGCACAAGCATTACAACCAATTATAGGAATTAATTATGGTGCAAAAAAACAGAAGAGAATTAAAAAAGCTTATTTAATTTTTATAATTTTTGGAATTATTTTATTACTGTTAATTTGCCTGCCTTTACAGTTATCTCCAAGGTTATTTTTAGGTCTAATTATGCCAGATGTAATTTTTACAGAAAATGACGTATTCAATTTTAGAATTCTTAGTATATTAACACCTGTATGGCCTTTAGCAAGTTTTAGCAATACTCTTTTTCAAGCTATAGGTAAAGGTAAAACTATACTATTAGTTCTTTTGGTGAGAACTATAGGTTTAAAAATACCAATGGTGCTATTTCTTTCAAAAAAATATGCAGTGCAAGGCATATATTATGGGCTCTGTTTTGCAGATATTGTAATGATGCTCATAGTGTTTACATTAACTATTATAGAATTTAATAATTTAAATAAACTAAGGTTTAAATAATATGAATAATCAGATATGCTAAAAAATAGCTTCGCGAATTTGAATTTTTTTCTAACTCAAAGATAATGATTTTCTATACATTTATAGAGGTGATGAAATGGCAACAATGGGAAAGTATTGCAAAGCATGCTTAATAAAAAATCTACGTCAATTTAAGCAATGGAATGAGAATTTAGAAAATATAAGAGAAGAAAAACAAGAGATAGATGGTAAAGAAGTGGAAATTAAAAGAGTGTTAGCAGATGATGATTTTTTATATTTACAGGAGAACTATTTAGTTACAGATGGAATATACAAAGATGAGAACATTATCTTTGACAATGTAACACCTGAGTGGAAAGAGTTTTGTCAGAATGATCTTCAATTTGAGATTCCCGTCTACAAAACACCACAAGTATCTGAAAGTTCTTCCGACAAGTAATTATTATTAATTAGGAGATATTTCCATGAACGAGTTAGTACAAAGACTCTCAGAAGGAGAACATCCAATTGAAGCAAGCTTCCAATCTGAAAAAACAGCTACAGCACTTAAAGAAAGTATTCACCGAGGATATGTGCATATAAAATTCACAAATACAAAAGGAGGTACTAATTTAGGTGTAAGACTTGACCCAGAAGCATCTTTATTAAATGAAGCTGACTTCGATAATCAAACAGGAACAGTCCACTTAGTTGGTAATTTGACACTAAACTATGTAAAAGTCAGATGTATTGCAGATGTTGACCTAATGACTTTGAAGGGTAAGGGAAATTTAGAACCAGTGGAACAATAAATTAATTTCTTTCTAAACTTGAGGTAATTGTTAAACATTAAGAGGTGAACTATGTATCAAGATGACAAAGAAGATATGACAATTTACAAAGTTGTAGTAAATCATGAAGAACAGTATTCTATCTGGTCTTCTGAACGTAATAATCCACTTGGTTGGAAAGATGTTGGAAAAAGTGGACTGAAACAAGAATGTTTAGATTACATAAAAGAAATTTGGACTGATATGAGACCGCTAAGCCTCCGCAAAAAAATGGAAAAAACAGGAGCTAGTAATTAGATTTTCCATTAAATTCTACTCCTTTTCCGCTGCTGATTACTATATCTATTTTCTCTGTATGCGCGGCTTTTTTAGCAATCTTCTAGCGGGATAGGAGTAAGGAAAATAGAGAATAGGAAATAGGCAACAGTGAACAGGGAATCATTCGGGTTCACAAATACAAAGTTATTTCCAATTACAAATGTTTTCCGGAGACCACTTCTTTATATATTCAGCCCAATCACTTTTACTTGAAAATTTAGCTAAATACTTGAAGACAATAACTTATACCAATTCTTGAAAATAGAACTACAGATAGGTTACCTCTATCACAGAAAAAGCGTAAATACTATAAGCTTTATTTGTAGTCAACATTTAGAAAATTGGTATTATGCATAGCTGATGTATAAAATAATGAATTTATTTTTTTACTATCATAAAGCTTAACATTATCATTTATGTCTGCTCGATAATACTTCAATTAATGTGCTAGATAGCACGTAGTTTTTTGAAAATATCATCAATGACTTTCCATAGTGTTTATTAACTATGCAGCAATTAATTACTATCCCTTACATTCTATCTGTAGGCGATAAACTTCAAATATTCAAGGTTGTTAAAAGAAATCGCAATCGAATTTTACCATTTACATTCAGCCTGTTGCTTGCATTTATTTTAGGATGCCAAACTCTAGGTTCTCAGGGATTGAGTACTGAAATATTGTGGGATACCTACGGTATACCGCATATTTATGGTCAGGATGCTACAAGTACATTCCGTGCCTTTGGATGGGCACAAATGCAAAGCCACGGTAATTTACTTTTACGTCTCTACGGACAAGCCAGAGGACGTGCAGCCGAATACTGGGGAGAGGACTATATAGATTCAGACCGTTGGGTATTGGCAATGGGAGTACCCGAACGCGCTCGCGTTTGGTATGAAGCACAAGATGCCTCTTTCCGTAGTTATTTAGATGCTTTTGCGAATGGTATCAATGCTTATGTCAAAGAAAATCCGAATGCAATTGATGATGAAGTTGAAGCTATTCTACCAGTCAAGGGAGAAGACATACTCGCTCACTTACAAAGAGTACTCAACTTTACATTTGTAGTCAATCCGGAACAAGTTGCAGGTGTGAGTAGGTCAGAATCAAAAGCAGGTTCCAACGGGTGGGCGATCGCGCCTTCTCGTTCAGCATCTGGAAATGCTATGCTACTTGCAAATCCTCACCTTCCCTGGTCGGATTTGTTTTTATGGTACGAAGCTCAAATTACTGCACCGGGAATCGATGCTTATGGAGCAACCCTTGTAGGAATTCCTGTTTTAGCAATTGCTTTCAACGATAATTTGGGTTGGACTCATACCGTCAACACTCACGATGGGTGGGATGCTTATCAATTAGAATTAGCTGGTGATGGCTATCGTTTTGATGGCAAAATTCGTCCCTTTGAAACGAAAACTATTTCTTTGAAAGTAAAACAAAATGATGGGACACATCGCGTTCAACCATTGGTAGTCAAAAGCTCTGTTCACGGACCTGTTGTGTCAGAAAAAGATGACAAAGCTACTGCGCTGAGGGTTGTTGGTCTTGACCAACCAGGGGTGTTGGAGCAGTGGTGGGATATGGCGCGATCGCAAAATTTGGCAGAATTTGAAAATGCACTCCAACGTTTGCAATTACCAATGTTTACAGTCATGTATGCTGACCGAGAAGGGCATATTATGCACTTATTTAATGGACAAGTTCCAGTACGCAAACAAGGGGATTTTGAATATTGGCAAGGTCAAATTCCGGGGAACACATCAAAAACTTTATGGACAGAAACTCATCCTTATCAAGATTTACCTCGCGTTATTGACCCTCCTAGTGGTTGGTTACAAAATGCCAATGACCCACCTTGGACAACAACCTTTCCAGTTGCGATCAAACCAGATAAATATCCGTCTTATATGGCACCCCGTTTCATGGATTTCCGAGCGCAAAGTTCCGCTGCAATGTTAGCTAAGGATGAAAAAATAACCTTCGATGAAATGGTTAAATACAAACATTCAACACGCATGGAATTTGCAGACCGGATTCTAGATGATTTAATTCCATCTGCACGAAAGTATGGTAATGAATTGGCTCAACTTGCAGCCACTGTCTTAGAAAAGTGGGATAGACAAGCGAATACAGATAGTAGAGGAGCAGTGTTATTTGCGTCTTGGGCACAAGAGTTAGATTTTGATAAGACTTTTAGTCAATCTTGGATGGAAGACTCACCACAGACTACACCTGACGGATTAGCGAATCCTCAAGATGCAGTGAAATTATTGGAAACAGCAGCAACAAAGGTACAAAAAGTTTATGGGAAATTAGATGTTGCTTGGGGAGAGGTTTTCCGATTGAAATATGGAAATGTGAATTTACCAGGTAATGGTGGTGATGGAGACTTGGGAATTTTCCGCGTCGTCAACTTTGCTCCTTCAGAAAATGGACAATTTCAACCCGTCGCGGGCGATTCTTATGTTGCTGCGATTGAGTTTTCTAAACCAGTTAGGGCAATGGCACTTATGAGTTATGGTAATTCATCTCAAAGAGGCTCGCGCCATTCTGTTGATCAGTTACAACTTTTTGCTGAGAAAAAGTTGCGTCCGGTATGGCGTACTAAAAAGGATATAAAAGCTCATTTAGAAACTCGTCAAGTATTTTAGAGGTCTCCTAATTAGAATTACCGTTTTTATAAAAGGCAGGCTTATCATAGATTTTAAAGTCTGCCCCTGCATATATTTTAGACAAACGGGAATATGATAAAGATTTTTTCAGGGATGTTTATTGGGCTGATATTGATTAGCTTTTCGGCTGTTGCTGTTGCATCGGAGAAATTGCAAACGGAAATTACTGAGGAAGATTTACAAATAATAAATAAGCTAGTACAGATTGCCCAAAAAAACTCTTATCAGGTAAGGAAAGCAAAACATGCAATGGGGTTTAATTCTTTTGTAGATATTGTCAGTATAGAATTATCTCCTTCTCAAAGTAGAACAAGATATAAGACACCAGATTTTCCATCTGAGAGACAGCAAAGTTTTTATGTTAATTTGACCATAGACCCAATTAAAATATTTACTGCTATAGATAAAATTCCTGTTATGAAGGCTAGTTTACGGGAAACTAAACAGCAAACTCGTCTAAAAGTAGTCAAACAATATTTTGCTTATTTACAAGCACGTCAAGCCAATGCAGTTGCCGTCTATCAAATGCAAAAATTTCAGAGGCATGGACGCATTGCGAGTAACGTATCTTTAGGAAGTTCTCACTTGTTAGACAATGCCAATTATATTGTTTTTGCTACTAACGCACTAAATAAAAATACTCAAGAAAAGCTGGCTTTAGAAGAACTTGCTAAAGTAGTTGGTTTATCTTCCCAAGAGATGATACAGATACTCAATAAATAGTAGTTATTCACTGGAGTTTAGACTAAGATATGAAAAATGACCTAGCGATGCTAGGTAAGATAAATTTATACTACAAAATTATTGAAAGATTATTATCAAGCAGATTCAGGGGCTTTCTTGCGTGGCTTTGATGCACGTTTTTTGACAACAGGATAGCGATTTCTACGTGTACGTTGCTGTCCTGTTTTCCAACCAGGAGATTTTCCACGGGGTTTTGGAATTATACTAGGTGAACCAATTATCGCCAAAACTCCTCCCATAGACTGGGCAACTCTTCCAGGAGTTAAATTATCGATTGATTTCTGCCTTGGCGCTAGCCTCTCCCTTTGGGAGAAGGCAGAGGCTTATCCGTAACAATATCACGGGCTAACCATAATTCCCAAGTAATTATGGACATCAAATCACTCCACCTTTCACATTGTTTGGGTGTAGCAAATTTGGGAGAAGTCCAATGTAGACGCTGTTTAATAAAGCGATACCTTTTCTGCACCAATGCAAAATCTTTATACCCCTACCTGGCACCGACAAATCAGCGTAGCGGTTCCCCAGTTGCGCCGCTTTTCCTAGCGACGAAGGGTTATGTTCTAAGCCGCCCTTTGATTGTTAAAAGCTACAGCGCTTATTCTGCATCGTTATTATCCTGAATGGTTTGAAGAATTCAATCTTTCACAAGTCAAGTTACCTAATATAGCGGTTTTCAGTTGAGTGGAATATAAACACTATAAAATATAAGCAGGGTGTATCAATGATATTTTTATGAAAGCTTACGACCAAGAC
>ERZ1740062.198-NODE-198-length-44907-cov-4.793008_pt1 | contig 44907 bp, 39 predicted proteins | sample MGYA00581741_ERZ1740062 | MGnify/ENA primary metagenome ERZ1740062 (study PRJEB43018, sample SAMN04849747) | marine metagenome | isolation source: floating plastic debris | place: Pacific Ocean | collected 2008-09-01 | study: EMG produced TPA metagenomics assembly...
GAAGAGATGGATACCGATGAAGAAGGTGGTAAAATCATCATAAATGAAGATGGTGTGGACATTGACATCCAGGATAACGACGAAGGTTTTCAGATGAAAATCGATGAAGACGGAGTCAAAATTCAAGCAGGTAACAAAAACGACAATTGAGACCTTGTTTTTTACAACTCGGCAAAACAAACTATAAAAAGACACAAACAAAACAGAATTTTATTCAATCATTAAAAACAACAATCATGACTACACTAGCAAGAATAGCAATCGCACTACTCGTCGCCCTTTTCGCATCATCCTGTAATTTCGATGTGAACTTTGGTAGCGGTAAAAAAGGAAATGGAGACGTCGTTGAAGAAAAACGTTCAGTTTCCGAAGATTTCGAAGTCGTATCCGCATCAGAAGGTTTGGATGTATTTGTAACCCAAGACAAAGACTTCAGCATTTCAGTAGAAGCAGATGAAAATGTAATCGACTTAATCGCTACGGATATCAAAGACGGAAAACTTAGGATTCACACCTTAGAGAATATCGGTAGGGCAACCAAAAACGTTTATGTTACACTTCCACAAATTGACGCCTTAAAAAGCTCAAGTGGCGCGGATTTGATTGTTCAGAATGTGGTATCGTCCGAAAGCATAGAGCTCGACGCCAGTAGTGGTTCAGACTTACAAGTTGAACTAGTAGCCACTCAGGTTAGTGCTGATGCTAGTAGCGGAGCAGACATTCGAGTTTCCGGTGAAGCAAAGACCCTCATTGCAGATGCCAGTAGTGGTGCAGATATTCGGGCGAAGGCTTTACAAGTTGAAGATTGTAATGCAGAAGCGAGCAGTGGTGCAGATATCAATGTAAATGTTTCCAAAACCCTTGTGGCCAATGCTAGCAGTGGCGCAGATATTTCATACACTGGTGAAGCATCGGTACAAAAAAGAAAATCTTCTTCTGGCAGTGTTCATAAATATTAGACGAACAAAAACCAATAACCAATCAAAAAGCCCAGTTTGCGAACAAACTGGGCTTTTCTTTTGTTTGAAACATTATTTTCCATTCCCTAAACAAAAAGCTCCCAGCGTTTTACCGAGGCATTCTGAGTAAGAATTTGGCAAAAAATTCGTATCTTATAAGAAGAAAATCACTTCACAAAAACACGTTGACCAATGAAAAAAATAGTAGGATTGGTATTAATCGTTATGCTGATTTCAGCATTTACAACCACTACCAATCCACCCAACACAGTACTAAAGACCATGGAGGGTACCTGGGAACTGGAAAGTTTCTATAGTTATGACGGCGAAGCGATAACCGACACGATTCAAAAAGATGAAGGCTATCGGCAAGTAAAAATGTATTCCAAAGGAAAAATCATGTGGACGCGATATGTGCCCGACGACCCTCACGGTCGGTTTGGCTACGGTTCGTATCGCATTTCTAAAGATGAACTCGTTGAAACGATTGAATACGGTGATGATGCCATGATGAAAGCCTTGGATACCATGCGTAACTTCACATTTGAACTGGACCTTGAAAAAGACCGATTCAGTCAAATAACGCTTGATGAAGAAGGAAATCGAACTTCATCTGAAAACTACGTTCGTATAGACTAGTTGAACCTAAACCAATAAAAAAGCGCGGAAAATTCCGCGCTTTTATTTTTTAAAGATAGCTTGCACCTAACTCGGCTGCATCACTTTTTGTTCTACTGTAGCCAAGTATCGTTCTGCATCCAGGGCTGCCATACATCCAGTTCCGGCCGCTGTAACCGCTTGACGGTACTCTTTGTCTTGAACATCTCCGCTAGCGAATACACCAGGGATATTGGTTTTTGTGGACTTGCCTTCAGTAATGATGTAGCCAGTGTCGTCCATATCCAATTGACCTTTGAAAATATCCGTATTGGGTTTATGCCCGATGGCAACAAACAGTCCAGTGATTTCTATGTCTTCCTTATGTCCCGTTTTGTTGTTCACCATGCGTAAGCCTTCTACTACTTGCTCACCCAAAACCTCATCCACTTCGGTATTATACCGTATATCAATATTCTCCAAACTATTCACGCGATGCTGCATGGCTTTGGAAGCTCTCATATGGTCTTTACGCACCAACATGGTCACTTTTTTACAAATATTGGCAAGATAAGACGCCTCTTCCGCTGCCGTATCACCACCTCCAACAATCGCTACTTCTTGACCTTTGTAAAAGAATCCATCGCACACGGCACATGCAGAAACCCCACCCCCACGAAGTCTTTGTTCGCTAGGAATATTCAAATATTTGGCTGAAGCACCTGTAGAAATAATGACGGTTTCCGCCTCAATCTTTTTCGATTCGTCCACTGTGATGTGGTGTATTCCACCAGGTTCGGTACTCAAATCAACTGCTGTAACCATACCTACGCGAACCTCAGTCCCGAAACGTTCTGCCTGTTGTTGTAATTGGACCATCATGGTCGGACCATCGATTCCTTCAGGGTAACCTGGGAAGTTATCCACCTCAGTCGTTGTGGTCAATTGTCCTCCAGGTTCCATTCCGGTGTACATTACGGGTTTCAAATCGGCACGTGCAGCATATATTGCTGCTGTGTATCCTGCTGGACCTGAGCCAATTATAAGTGTTTTAATTCTTTCAACTGTATCTGACATCGTATTTAACTACATTGCATTATCTATTACAAAAGTAGCGTATTTGCCCAAAAACTTACAGTCGTAAAGCAGGTAGTTATCAACGGTGTTTTCTAGATTGTGGAAATAAAAAAAGAACCACAGGGGCCTGTGGTTCTTTTTAAGTAGATTAAGTCACGAATTCAAAATCAGTTCGTTTTCGAAGCACCGTTACAACCAAGGAGCTCAACCTCAAAACTCCTTGGCGCAACGGAAAACTTAGTTCACCTGTTAATACGGTAAAGAACACTACAAAGAGCACAAATGATTACCAGGCTTTTGAACTAAGTGTTTTTGAACTTCAGTTATTGTTCCCATTCGAAGACGAATTTAGGCCTAGAGGATATATTTTTAGTATCGGAATTAACCAATGGGCATTTTGTATTCACCAATACCGATTTTGGATCAACGAATACAGTAGAACACCTCTTCCAGATGAAAAACAATTGAAGCAATACCCTAGCTCAAATATTTCATGAGAGGTTCAAATCATTCTTATGATATCGTACAAAACCATCTTTCATGGGAAGATTGCGTTTTAACAACCAGTATTTGCTTGCATCTTTTAGGGTTAATCCGGGGTTATCTGCCAAAAAATCTCGGGTGTACTGGGCGTACATATTGTTATCCGCAATTTCGCGTTTGAAATCGGGGTCCTTCTTTCGGTCTTCCAACAGATGCCATTGCGTTATCGCATCACCTAGGGTTTTTCCTGCCGAAGCTTTAACCCAATCCATGAAATCACTATGGCACGAAAAAGCATTTCCAATTTGGGATTTCATGAAGCTCCGGAAATTTGGTCCGAAGGAAACATTATCAGTGATTTTCGTGTCCAATGTGAGCGGAGACCTTGCCCAATTAAACTTGGAGGTTGTATTCTTTTTCTTGTCGGTAGGTTTTCGCTTGCCGTTGTTGTCTAAGGCATACATAATTCTGTCCCGTAAATCAAACTTCCTGCCCGTAAACGGTAAACCCATTTGCCTGCAAATGTCCTCCAGTTCTTCCTTTGACCAATACCATTGGTTGAACTGGGTACTAGTGGTCAATGTTTTCCAGTTGGGGCGCGACATGATAAAAGCAATTTTAGTTAAAAGGGATAGGTCTGCTTCAAATATATTTATTATCCTTTCTTCAAAGAGTAAGGCATTTTGGAAAACACTAAGCTAATCCAGTTACTGATGCTCCAAAACCGTTTTTGAGTAACAAACTGGTTTTTTTCATCTCTTTAACCATATCCAACCTGAAATACGATATGTTAGAAATTTCATATAAAATCGACCACATGGATTCCATCGCGACCCATATCGCAGCAATTATGGAAATTCCGGTCGAGGGTGCCCGGTTTAACATTGCCAATGATATTATGCGGGGTTCTGTAGAATTCTATCGCCTTGCGGAAGGACTATCGATTCAAATTAGCAAGTTTGAGCCTGATATGCCTTTTCAAATTAAACGTTTGGGCAGTGATTTTGAAGATTTGTTCATACTTGATTTCCATCTGACCGGGGTCGCCAAACTTAATGTTACAGACCAACGAATCATATCAAACCATAATAACGGTTTGATACATGGTGCCTATTTCGCATCGGCTGGTGTGGAATCCCATGCTATTTTCCCTCCAGGATTTTATAACGAAGAGTTCCACATCGTTATGGATAAAAGTTGGTTAAAAGACTTTTTTCAAAGTGAAGTCCAAAATGTGTTTGAAAAACTAGAGCTTGCCGCACCATTCTTTATGTTCGAACGTCTCAGAAGCAAATTATCAGCCTTGCTTCTGCAAATTTTTAAGTCCAACCCCGACCAAGAATTTCGAAAGTCTTTCTTGCACGGTAAAACCTTGGAACTCCTTTCACTCTTTTTTGCACAACTTAAAAATCGAGGTGAGAATTTGGAATTTGGGGTATCCAACTACAATGATGTTTCTCGCTTATTTGATTTAATGACCTTCGTTGACGAGCATCTAGGTGAAGTTTTAAACCTGAACCTCTTGACCAAAAAAGTAGGTTTCAGTGAAAGTAAGTTGCAAAAACTTTCCCGCGCCGTTTTGGGCAAAAGTATTTTCCAAGAAATTACCGAAAGACGCATGCTTAAAGCCTTGGAAGTCCTAGGCGAAAGAAGGCATTCTATCTCTGAAATTGGACATATGGTGGGGTACAATAATATGAGTCATTTTTCAAGAGCCTTTAAAAAAGTAAATGGCTTTTTGCCTTCCGATTATTTGAAAACCCTTCCTTAAAAACTATCTAAACTCATGAAATTGAAAAAAGTAAACCCCTTTTTACACCTACTTTGTCTTTTCGCAATAGGTAATACCGTAGTCCTAGCGCAGGATACATCTTCTGCTTTGGAAAAGGATGCGGATTTTTCCAAGACCATACAATCCCTGCAAGCGTATTTCAGCATTCCTGGGCTTGCAGTATTGGTAAAGCAAGGCGATAGCATTATTCATGAAGAATACCTCGGATTCAGTGACTATGAGGGTAAAATTTCGGTAGGGCCAAACACTACTTTTCCCATCGCGTCCTTGACCAAAATTTTTGCGGGGATAACCGCGATGCACCTAGTCGAAACAAACAAATTGGACCTTGAAATCCCGATAAATGATTACTTTGAAAACAAACCTCTTGAAAATGCGGTGACGGTTTCCCATATACTCTCGCACACTTCACAGGGAATTCCACCAGGTAAGAACTTTTACTACAGTTCTCGGTTTGGTGCCTTGAAAAAAGTACTTGAAAAATCGAGTGGTGCTTCTCTGGAAAAGTTGATGGGTAGCCTCATTTTGAATCCCCTCAACTTGCGCCACACCTATCCTTTGAAAGACTCGCTTTATTTATCATCTCGGAAAGAGGTTATGGCAAAACCCTACTTTTTGGAAGAGGGCATTCAACCTGGATTTATTGATTATGGTTTTTCGACAGCTGCAGGAATGGTTTCCACGGTGCGCGACCTGTCCAAACTTGACGCTGCGCTAGACCAGAATCTATTGATTTCAGAGGCATCGAAAAATCAAATGATGCAACCTTTTCAACCAAATCTTCCCTATGGCTTAGGCATATTTAGTGAGACATTTGCCGGAAAAAAACTTGTTTGGGGGTATGGGCAATACGATTGTTACTCCAGTTTGTGGCTCAAGGTGCCAGAAGAGCAGCTTACATTCCTGCTCATGGGTAATAACAATTTGTTAAGCGACCCCGCGAGGCTTATCTACGGGCACGCACCCTCTTCTTTATTTGTGATGGCATTTCTTCAACATTTTGTTTTTGGTACAGAGGAATCCTTACATAAGGATACGAAATCGCTGTTGCAACGCGAACAACTTCGGTCCCGAGCACTGGCAGCATCATTCATGGCGCGATATCGCATTGAAGAGTTTGATAAAAGCAAGCAAGGTTTGGAAACCCTTTTTGCTGAATTTCCAGACTACACGGCATATGGGGACCTTTCCTTACTGCACAACCTTCTTTTTCTAAAAACTGTGGCATTGCACCGGGATTTGGGTCCTTTTACGGATTTTGATGACCAGATTCTGCAAATAGGAAGCGTCCTTCTTGAAAGAGACCCGCAAAACCCTTATGCCCTCTATTATTTGGGGAACTTTTATGATATAGCGGGGCAAAACGATAAAGCTGAAGAATATTACAAACGCATCATAGAAGCCGAAAATTTCTCGAAGAACTGGTATACACAAGAAGCCCAAAATTGGCTAAACGCCCATACCCAAAAACAATAATCGCTATGAAGAACATTTTTAAACTCGTAATTACCATCTTGTCTTTATGTATCGGTCTAATATCTTGTGAACAACCAAAAGAAACACCTGAAACGCTCAATGGCGTCTGGAAATCCGTAGGTTCGGGGTGGGTGCTACAAATTCAAGACAGCACGGAATATACCTTGTTCGATATCACCAAAATATCCTGTTTGGAAAATCGCACGGCCCAACTTTCGGAAATGATACCTGATTTGCAACTCGAAAATGATACCCTATATCTAAACAAAGGGGTGATGACCTATCGTTTCATTAAGGATGAAAAAGCTTTGGACAACTGTACCTCCGAATATGGTATGCAAAAGAAAAATACGTTATTCAATTTCGAGGTATTTGCAGAAACAGTAAGGGAGCATTATGCCTTTTTTGAATTGAACCAAATCCAATGGGACACTTTGTATATGGCTCAAAAGAAAAAAGTAATTAAGGATTCATCCGAAGTCAACCTTTATAAGGTTATTGATGAGACCCTTACCCTATTGAATGACAATCACGCTTACCTTGAAGCTACAGATGAAGTATATGAAGCACTGGAAGCCCAAGAAACCGAAGAAGTTTTAGAAGAAAGTGTTCAAGAAATATTATCCGAATATGGCGATTTGCAAGTAGCCAGCATGGTGGCCAAAAATCATTTAGAAGAAGAATTCACAGAGGATAGTAAACTGATACGATGGGGAAAAATGAACGAAAACCTAGGTTATGTACAAATCATGACCATGTGGTTGCATGCAGATTTGGACATTCCCCAAGCCCTAATCGATGAAAACGGTTATGTGGATGCCTACGTGGAAACTTTTCACAAGCTATATGAAGGTGACTATATCAAACGTGAAGCCAAAGCGGTCACAAACATCATTGAGAAGGTGATGGACGATTTGCGAAGTTCAGACGCCATTGTATTGGATGTCCGCTTTAATGGTGGAGGGCAAGACGCGGTAAGCTACACCATCCTAAAACAATTTGTTGGTGAAAAAGTACATGTAGCCAATCAAAAGCTTCGCTACGGAAAACAATTTTCACCTCCTCTGGAATTGTATTTGGAAGGAGGCGCTAAACCTTTCTTAAAGCCGGTTTATGTTTTGACTTCCCAACAGACGGGAAGTGCAGCTGAGGCATTCTCTATGGCGACCTTAGCACTCCCACATTTTAAAAGAATTGGCGCACCGACCTCAGGTGCCATGTCTACAGCACTTGAAAAAAACCTACCCAACGGATGGTCTTTCGCGATTTCCAACGAAATCAACCTAGATTTGGAGGGAAACGTATACGAGAATATTGGTATTCCGGTGGATTACGACTTGGGGTATCCGAAAGACCGGCAAGATTTTTTCCGTAGCGTGGTGAACCATTTGGAAGAGGATAAGGAAACTATTCTAAGCGCGATTGAAGCGCTAAAACAACCGTAAAAAGAATTTTTTTACTCGTATTTTTTTCGTTTCGAGTAATGGAATTGGCTGAATAGCAGTCGTTTTTGAAAGAATTCTTACTTTTAAGAGGCTACAGCAACAATCAACCATGAAACCAATCCTTCGTTTCGCCTTTTTTGTATTGGCGATTCAATTTCACCTCTGTGCGCAAACTTCCGAACTTAAGGCACTAGAAGCCCACTTTAAAGACCCAGCCGCTTCTGATTCCGCTCGTTTTTGGGCAGGTACTGACTATCTGAAATTACAAGTTCGTTCTGATTTGTTGGGTGCTCGCGCAACAGGGGAAAGCTTGCTTTCCATGGCTCAAAACGCCGATAATAACGAATGGAAATCTGTAGCAAACCGGTATTTGGGAAATACGTATGCGATGCAAGGTCTACTTCCCGAAGCAAAAGAATACTTTGTCAAAAGTTATGGGTTCCTGAAAACCTTGGATGACCCCTCGGGCTTGGCTCTAACCGCGAACAACATCGGCACCGTGTACTACGAAATGGGATTATACCCCCAGGCGCAAGATTATCTTTTGGAATCCCTTCGCGTTGCTGAAAAATTTGACGATGACAACAGTGCGGCTTTGGCTACCAACAACTTGGGCAATGTGCATAATGACTGGCGCAACAATGAAAAAGCATTGGAATACTACCTCAAGAGCCTCAAAATCAAAAAACGGTTGGGAGATGAATATCGAATTGCTGCAGCATACAACAATATTGGCTTGGTACACATGAATGAAAAACGGTACGACTCTGCCATTTACTATTTGGAAGAAAGCGCACAAATAGCCAAGAAACTAGGTGATTTACAGTCAATGACACGCGCCTTTATTAATCTGGGTTCGATTCATGCACAAAAACAGGAATACGCTAAAGCTTTGTCGTATCAAGATACAAGTGTTCAAATCAAAATAGATATCAATGATGAAGGAGGCTTAGCCCAAGCCTATTTGAACCGTGGTCAAACCTACTTGGCCATGAACCGTTTTGAAAATGCGAGAAATGATTGCATGAGTAGTTTAAAGATTACCGAGGCTATTTCAGCTTTAAATGCTCAAAAGGAAGCTTGCCAGTGCATCGGTCGAGCTTTGGAAGGCTTGGCAGATTACAAGAGCGCCGTAAACTACTTTAAGCGCTACGAAACCATAAAAGATTCCCTATTCAATAAAGAGAAAACCCAAGAACAAACGCGCAAAGAACTGAATTACACCTTTGCAAAAAAGCAGTTGGCAGATAGCATTGCCTTCCATAAGCTACAGTCAGAGCAGCAAGTAGCGTACGAAAAAGACCTTAATCGAGAACAAAAGAAATTCTACCTGACCCTCTTGATAGCGCTTGGGATTTTAGGATTGATGGGGTTCCTTTATTGGAGATATCGTCAAAATTTAAAGGTAAAAGATTTGGAAAATGACCTTCTCACCACGGAATTGGATTATAAAGAAAAGGATTTGACCAATTTGGCGGTCAACATTTCCAACAATCAAGAATGGGCTGAATCCTTAGCGGAAAAACTAAACGACTACAAAAAGGCAGAAGGAAAAAGCAAAACATCTGCCTTAAAAGATTTGGAAACTGAAATCAAAAATAAAATCTGGGTTCACAAAGGCAGTGATGAGTTCTATAACAAAATTGATTCCATCAGCACAGCTTTCTATGACAAGCTAAGCTCACAATTTGAGAGCTTGACCAAAAATGACATCCGCCTCTGCTCACTTATCAAACTCGATTTGAATACCAAACAAATCGCTACCCTTCAAAATATCAACCCCGCATCCGTAAAAATGAGCCGTAATCGGCTACGGAAAAAGCTTAATCTTTCCCCAAATGATGATTTGAGCGCCTTTTTGCGAACCTTCTAATTCTTATTTCAACTGATTGAAAATCAATATTTTAATTTAAATATATTGATTTTCGTAACCCATTTGTAACCCTCCCTTTTCCAAGTGGTAACCCATTTGTAACCTTTCCTTTTTAGGTATGGGCTATCCCCCATGACTAGGTTTGCCTCAAATTCTAAAATCAAAAAAGTCATGAAAAAAATCACAATGTTTCTTTACTCGATTATCGCGTATCTAATTGCTTTTGCGTCCATTCTTTTTTGGATAGCTTCTGTGAGCGGATTGATTCCCGAAATCTCTATTGACCGTGAACCCACCCTTCCGCCACTAACGGCGATTCTAAACAATCTTTTGTTAATTACCCTCTTTGGTGTTCAGCACAGTGTTATGGCCCGAAAGTGGTTCAAAGATTTCTTTACCCACTATTTCCCAAAACCCGTGGAGCGAAGCACATTTGTTTTGGTTTCTGGATTGTTGCTGTTTAACCTGGTCTTTCAATGGCAACCTTTAGGCGGAGTCATCTGGGAGATTTCACCGGAAAGTCCATTGTACTACATCACTTATGTATGCTTCTTTTTAGGCTGGGCCATTTTATTTATTAGCTCCTTCCTTATCAACCACTTTGATTTGTTTGGACTACGCCACACCTTTTTGGAACTTCGAAACAAGCCTTATACTGAACTTAAATTTCGTATTTCGGCTTTTTACAAGTACGTCCGTCACCCCTTGTACTTTGGAATGCTTTTGGGGATGTGGGCCACGCCCAACATGACTTTGACCCACTTGGCTTTTGCGGTAGCAATTAGCATCTACGTGGTCATTGGGACCTATTTTGAGGAAAGAGACTTGGTTCGAGCTTTTGGTGAAAAATACAGAAGCTATCAAGCGCGTATTCCGATGTTGCTACCTATTCCAAAGTGGAAAAAGACCAAAGGTGGCATATCAGGAAAACAATCCGGTGTTCGAAAGCAAAACACTTATTCCTGATGAGACCCTTACCAAAATATAAGCAACCTGCTTTTTTTGGATTCTATTCCAATCCTAGGGCGACCCAACTAAAATCACCTCAAAAAGGAATGCAAAACCCAATACAAAAGCACGTTTTAGCCACTGTTCTACATCATAAGATTCAAATAGACTAGCGAAATATTTTTCTTTTTTTGAAACTTTTGTCCAATACATGCATCTTTGTACTGAATATGAAAACACTAAAAACACATTACAAGCCTAAAGGACTGTTTTATCAGCAGGACTTGCGCGAAGGGGTGATTATTACTTCGCGAAAGGACATCATGTATTCAGCATACAAGGATATGGCTTAAAAAAGTAAATCCGAGAAGCAAATACAAGCGTCCAATCCAATTGGGCGCTTTTTTTATGTAATTTTTTTAAAAGGATATTGAAAAATAAAAAGACATCATAGCATCCATTGAGACAGCAAGCAATTGAACTACAAGGAATTGTGAAATGTTGAAAATCTGCAGTATCGCGGACAGGGTTTCTATTACTCAAATTCAATACAACTAATTGAAAATCAGTATATTAATTCTATTTTTCTTTTGCTTAAAAGAAAAAAATAGCACATCTTTGTGCCGTTCAGAATAACGACAAACAAAAGAGTAACAAATACTAAGAAGCTATGCTTTTACCTCTGAATTTTTTTAAAAGCCAGTTGATTGGAACACAATCAAAACGAAAGCTTCGGTACTTTCCATAGACGCCCCATAAGCGACTAGAAAATCCGAAGCATCACCAAATGTTTCGGATTTTTTATATCCCTACATCAGAGATACAATCCGAGAATTTAGCAAAATCAGCTGTTTTCAATTCCTTTTTGGTTTTGAAAATGGCAAAACTAAAACTGTCATGGAAAATTCAAATTTCAATAGATACTTGTTCAAAGCATTGGAGGCTTATCCATATGAACTAGATGAAGCCATAGAGGCATTGGGGTACGCGTTGTCGTATGATGCCAAAAACGTTCAAGCCCTTTGTTTGATGGGTAAAATCTATTGGGAACAGTTAGGGGAATATGAAGCTGCCAAAGAATGCTATGCCGAAGCGATGGCGAGCAACATGGATATGCCGACCATTTACCCGGACTATATCAGAACCTTGCTTTGGAACGAAGATTATAAGGAAGCTAAAAAACTAATTGATTTCGCCCTTACTGTTAAAGCGACGGATAAAGGAACCCTGCAAATTCTACTTGGACAATGGTTCGAGAGCAAGTGCAAATACAAAAAGGCCATTAAGGCTTTTGAGAAATCAAAAAAGTTCGGATACAACAATGATTTCATTCGCTTTGCGGAAAATGAAATCAACCGTATCAAAAAAAAGCTTCCCAAAAAGAAGCGGAATAAAGTGTAAAACCACCTCGTTTTGAGGTGGTTTTCAAAACAATTTGCCATGGAAACAAGAACAACACAACCCAGAATACAACTGGATTCCCATTTGAGAGGAACAAGAAGGTTCTGGAAGTTATTGGAGGAGCACTGTTGCATAGACTGCTGTGGACTTGATTCCCTTGACTTATCAGTTGAGAGAGTTCTCTCAGCAGGTGAAAAAGTGAACTCTAAGGCCTTAGTCATGCAATTGGAGACTGCCATAGCATTTATGGAAAGTCACCCTAATCGATTGTTTCAGAGTGGGGATGTGCTGTGCTGCGGCGGCTCAAAAGAAAAGTTCATATCCCTATTTCAAAGGGTACAACACATTTTGTTGGGAATCTCTGCTTGAAATGGTTTCTCCCAAGCATTCCAGAATCTTTTTAATCAAATCATAATACTTTCTTTAGCTTTTACGAACAAGAATGGCGAACTGTGCTCTATTTTTACGGTCGATTATGAATCTTCAAAATCTACCTCATATGAAGCACAGACTTTTATTTACCATAGCCTGCTTTGCCAACTTGTTTTTAGGGATAGCCCAAGATATGGTTCAATCTGGTCCTATGGTTGGCTATTCTACGATGCGGGAAGTCCTCCTATGGGTGCAAACCACAGCATCCGCTGAGGTCTATTTTGAATATTTTGACCATGAAAATGCAGATGAGCGCTTTAAAACCGATAGTACGGTAACCGAAGCTCAAGATGGGTTTGTGGCCCGATTGGTAGCCAACGAAATTGTACCCGGAAAAACGTATGGGTATGCCGTATACGTGAACGGAGAAAAAGTTCAACGTGATTACCCTATGAAATTTCAATCCCAAACCCTCTGGCAATGGCGAACCGACCCACCCGAGGTGAATTTTGCCATTGGAAGCTGTAATTACGTAAATGAAACTCGCTTTGACCGACCCGGAAAGCCCTACGGCAGTGAACATGAGATTTTTGAATCTATCCATGGAAAGCAGCCTGATTTTATGCTTTGGTTGGGCGACAACACCTATTTGCGGGAAGTGGATTGGAACTCCAGAACTGGGATTCTCCACCGCTACACTCACACCCGTTCCCTAACCGAGCTTCAGCCGTTGCTCGCCAGTACCCATCACTATGCTATCTGGGATGACCATGATTATGGCCCCAACAATGCTGATAGCAGTTTTTGGTTAAAGGATACGGCTTCTGAAATATTCAAGCTCTTTTGGACCAATCCGAATTTCGATGTGATTGACCAAGGAGGAATTACGGGTTTTTTCCAATGGGCTGATTTGGATTTTTTCCTTTTGGACAATCGCTATTATCGAACTTCCAATGACAATTTCACCACCGAGCGACAACTTTTGGGAAAAGCGCAAATCGATTGGCTCATCAATGCTTTGTCATCTAGCAGTGCTCCCTTTAAATTTGTTGCAATTGGCGGGCAAGTGCTCAGTACGGAAGCAGATTATGAAAACTACGCCACCTTTCCAGAAGAACGCAGGTATTTGTTGGATAAGATTCGGGAATCGAAAGTAGAAGGCGTGATTTTCTTGGATGGTGACCGACACCATACCGTGCTAAGTCGCATGCAAGAAAGTGAGGACGTGTATCCGATTTATGATTTAACGTGTTCCTCCTTGACAGCTGGCGCAAATAACAACAAAGAGTTACTAAATACCAACAAGTTGGAAGAAACGCTTGTAGGGCAGCATAATTTTGGAGTACTTAATGTAAGTGGTCCTAGGACTAGCCGTGTACTGAAAATTACCATATTTGATAAGGACGGAGTAGAACTCTGGAGTAAAGACATCAAAGCACAGGACTTGAAGTATCCCAAGTAAGGGAACCGAACTCCATCAAGATAACTCTTGAATCAACTTGTCCATCATTTGCATCCCTTTTTCCAATTGTTCTTTGGAAATGAATTCATCTGCCCGATGCGCCTGTTCAATTGACCCAGGACCACAAATGGCCGAATGAAAACCTTCATTGGCAAATTGTCCTGCTTCTGCCGCGTACGAAACGGTATTGAGTTGGGAGTTCCCCGTTAGCTTTTTGATTAAATCCACGACATCATCGTCCAGTTTAGTATCCAAATGCGGTACAGGTGGATGAGATTCAACCGTGTTTATTGAAAAATCAGGAAATACCTTGCGTAATTTTTCTTCACGCTGTCTACAGAACGCTTCGAATTCTGAAACGATGCCTGCAATATCATCCATGGGAATGGTGCGCAAATCCCAGAAAAAACTGGCTTTATCTGCAATTACATTTGGCGCGATACCTCCTTTGACCAAACCAATATGTATGGTGGAATGCGGTGGATGAAAACGATTGTCCAGTCGCTCTTCCGCTATTAAAGCGTCCATTTTATTTTCGAGCCAAAGAATCAATCGCATGGTTTCGTGAATGGCGCTGACCTCCTGTTTAATCCGGCTACTATGCCCTGCAGACCCGTTGACATGGGTTTTCAAAATGTAAATCCCTTTTTGTCCCACAATCGGTTCCATCAGAGAGGGCTCACCGATAATGGCATACTTTGGGCTTTCATCGTAATGGGAATTTATGGCTCTGGCGAGTTCAGGAGCAGCCAAACAACCTACCTCCTCATCATAGGAAAATGCAAAGTAAATAGGGATTTTGAGTTCTGCTTTTACCATTTCAGGTAAAGCTGCCAAACAACAAGCAATAAAACCTTTCATATCACAAGAACCCCGACCGTACAGTTTTCCATCACCCTTATCCGTAAGAACAAAAGGGTCTGTGGTCCATGCTTGGCCTTCCACGGGAACCACATCAGTATGCCCTGATAAGATAACCCCTCCATCCACTGCTGGGCCAATTCGGCAATGTAATGAAGCCTTGTTACCCTCTTCATTTGGAACAAGATGTACCTCAATACCATAGGAAGTAATGTAATCTTCAATCCATCGTATGATACTCAAATTGCTCTCCCCTCCCAACACAGGAAAAGAAACAAGTTTTGCGAGAATCTGCTCAACCGTCATGTTACTTGTAATTTATCGCTATGGCTAAAAGTAAGGCCAAAAAACCAATCCCCAATATGATGAGCAAAACAGGAAAAATAAAACGAATCCATCGGTCAATCGGCACGCGACACATACTCAACATGGCGATGAGTCCGCCCAGAGTAGGATTCACAAGATTGGAAACCCCATCCCCTATTTGAAACGCCAAAATGGTAACCTGACGGGTCAGTCCCAAGGATTCTCCCAACGGCAGCATAACCGGTAATGTGGCCAACGCTTGGCCACTTCCTGAAGGGATAAAGAAGTTAATCACCGTTTGCGCGACGGACATACTAATGGCAGAAGCATAAAGCGGTAATCCTTGCAGCAAATTGGAAAGTTGATATGAAATTGTGTCGCCGATATTTCCCATTTCCATCAAAACCTTAATTGAGGTTGCAAAACCCACCATAAAAGCCCCTGGAGCAGCTAAAGCGACACCTTTAAGTACGGTTTCACTCATGGCCGTGGCACTCATCCTTGAGACCAAACCACAACCTAAGGCGACGATAAGAAATACCGCTGAGAGTTCATTGATGTACCATTGCAGATTGAAAACTCCATAAATCACCGCCAAAAGACCCAAAACAAAAATGGCAGTCACCATCCAATGCACACGATTCAATTGATAGTCCCCAATCGGTTTTGACAACTCCAAGTTGTTGATGTTAAGTCCTTTTCCCAGGCTTTTATCTGGATTCAGGGTAATGCGCTTAAAATATCGAACGTTGTAATACGCCATTAAAGACAATGCGGTAAAGCACAACACACTTCTCAACAAGGCTCCTGAAAACATGGGCAATTCGGCTATTTTGTGCCCTGTTCCTACCGTATATGGATTGATGGGTGATAAACCAAAACCGATGGTCATAGCCCCTACTGAGATTCCTGCAGCCAAAATCAAATCCCCGCCCAAAGCAAGACTTAACACTGCTGCTATCGGCACCATGGCTATGTTGTTCTCGTATCCCACTGCTACACCCAGTAAACCGTAAACAAAAGTCATGATGACAATGACGAGATGTTTGTTTTTCAGACCTAATTTCCGAACCAATGCGCCCACAGCATGTTCAATGGCTTTGGACTTTTCCATAAATCCAAACATGATACCCCCGGCCAAAACGATAAAGATAATTTCGGCAGCTGCCTTAAACCCTAAAGGTATGGCCCTGAACATGTCCAAAAAACCTATTGGGGTAGATTCAATAACACGATAGGAGTTGGGCACCACCGCGTTACGGCCATTTACCAAAACCCGTTCGTACGTACCTGCAGGAATAATGTAGGTGAGCACCGAAACCAAAACGATAATACCAAACAACATGGTAATCGCATGTGGAACACGTGAGAAAAAAGATTTTGCCCTAAGTTGGGGTGAGCTCATTTACGAAAGATGCGCCTTTTTTTCGAAATGGAACGACAAAAGCAAGGCAACTTTTGGCTAAGGCCAGAAAATCAAGATGAAGTCCGAATCTTCTGGCCTTTGACCATCCAATTAATTCTTTATCAAACCTTGTCCTTCAATCCAAGGAGCGCCTGCTTGCTTCAGACGATTCTCGATGCCGGGCAAAGTGGTTTCAACAACCGTGTTCAAACTGGATTTCACTTGTTGCAATTGCTTTTTGGCTCGGCTTAGAGCCGCTTTGTGCGTTCCTGTTGGACCATACGTATTGAAGAAAGAACCCCATACCACGCGATTTCCGTCATTTGGCGTTGGATTGGAACGTTCCCCAATTTCACCCTTCACGGAATCTCCACTAAGCTCTTTTTTGAGGTCCAACAAGGTTAATCTTGCCGCGTTGATGCTTTCCACCAAACCATCATTGTTTTCAACGGTTTTATTGGCGGCTCGTTTCATAGCCCCAATTTTTTGCATTTGGGTATCCAAGGTAAGGTTGGTAGCCCTCAAGTCTTGTTGAAAAGCAAATACCTCTTCCCTGAACTGGTTCATTTCCTCATAGGACTTTCTGGGTAGTGCGCCATCGTACATAGGCACTACTTCGAATTTGTCGGGTCCTTGTAGTACCGTGGATACTCCATCTACTCGCTTCACCAAGGTCACGGTATAGGTGCCCGGAGTGGCCATAATGCTTCCACTACCAAAGCCGTTGCTTTTGGAAGCTTCTAACTTTTCACCTCTTTTATCAGGATAGTTCAGTTTCCAGTTTGCACGGTTGAATCCCTTTTTATTGGTTCCTTTTACCGTGTTGACCAGCTTGCCTGAAGCATATTTAAAGAGTAATAAAACTTCAGTTGCTTCTTGATTCTTTTCTTTCTCCAAAGCATCCCAACCAGGAAAGTTGGCATTCTTTTTTTCTTTCTCTTTGCGAGTATCTTTAAGAGATTTTACCTTATCTGCCATGTAATACGTGAAGCGTGCTCCAAACGGTGGATTGGGCGCGATGTATTCCGCATCTCCTTGGCTACCAACACGACTAGAAGGTTTATACCAGTGTGCATCCTTTATGGGGAACAAGGTGGCTTCTTGAGATAGCATGTCAGTAGTGAAGTTTCGTATAGGTGTAATATCATCCAAAATGAAGAAGCCTCTTCCGAAAGATGCGGCTACTAAATCGTTTTCACGTCTTTGGATGGTAATATCCCGAAACGATATGGTGGGCACGCCGCCTTTTAGCTTTACCCAATTTGTACCGCCATTATAGGTAAAATAAACACCATATTCGGTTGCAGCGAACATCAAATCTTTCTTCACATGGTCTTGTACCAATCGCCAAATCAAAAGGCGACTAGGCAAATCTCCACTAATGATTCGCCAACTTTTTCCTTTATCAGCGCTTTTCAGCACATAGGGTTTGTAATCACCATATTTGTGATTATCCACAGCAGCGTATACCACATTTGCGTCAAAAAGGTCAGCGCGTACATCGTTTACGAAAGGAACATCCCCAAGGCCTTTGATGTTGCTCAAGGTGAATTTTCGCCAAGTTTGGCCACCGTCTTCAGTGGTTTGAATAATACCATCATCTGTTCCGGCATAAATCAGCCCTTCTTGCTTTGGTGACTCTGCCAAGGAAGTAATGGTATTGTAATTTGACATGGCTCCTACGTCCCAAGCGTTGTCCCAGCTTTGTTGTTTCCCATAATACGGCAGGGTAATACGGTCTTGGTTGAGCGTTAAGTCTTCAGAAATGGCTGTCCAATCATCTCCGCGATTGTCAGAGCGCCAAACCCGTTGGGAGGCAAAATACAGTCGTTTCGGGTCGTGGGGACTCACTAGAATAGGAGCATCCCAATTAAAGCGTTCATAGGGGTCCCCTTCTAAAGCTTGTGGTTGAATGAGCACTGTTTCCTTGGTGGTTTGGTCAACGCGCCAAAGTACACCCTGTTGAAATTCTCCATAGGTGATTTTCGGATTTCCAGGTTCTGTTGCCGATTGATGGCCATCCGCACCCAAGGTTTTCCACCAATCGGAATTGGCAATACCATCAGAACTTGTAGTTTGTGATGGACCACCGTGCGAACCATTGTCCTGTGTTCCGCCATAAATTTTATAGAAGGGTTCAGAATCATCGACGGCAACTTTAAAATACTGCGTAACTGGGAGGTTTCTGACGTACTTCCAACTTTTGGTCAAGTCGAAGCTCTCATATAACCCACCATCTGTACCGAACAGCACATAATTGGGGTCTGATGCCTTGAATGCCATGGCATGACTATCGACATGCTTATTCTTTTCATTCATGGTATAAAAAGTTTTACCATGATCATCCGAAATCTTGACATAGTTGTTCATCAGAAAGAGCTTGCCTTCATGATGTGGGGAGGCATACAATTCTTGATAGTAATGGGGGCCTGTACCCCCCGAAACGGCATCGGATTGTTTGGTCCAAGAGGCTCCGCGGTTGGTGGACATGAAAACCCCTCCTTTTTTTCGGTCCAATTCAATCGCTGCATATATCACATCAGGATTAAATGGTGATAAGGCCAAACCTATTTTACCTAAGTTGGATTTCGGAATGCCTTTAGACAACTTCATCCACGTTTCTCCTCCATCGGTGCTTTTATGTATACCTGAACCTGGTCCACCTCCCAAATAGCCCGCTACCGTTCGGTGACGTTGCCAGGTGGCTACATAAAGTACATCTGGGTCTCTTGGGTCAATTACCAAATCTGTTGCGCCAACCCATTGATTATCACCTATGGTTTGCTTCCAGGATTTCCCTCCATCAATGGATTTATAAACCCCACGTTCTCCACCAGACGTCCATAAAGGGCCTTGGGAAACTACCCAAATGACATCTGAATTTTCAGGATGTACCACAATTTTAGAAATGTGTTCGGACTTTTTCAAGCCCATATTTTTCCATGTTTCGCCGTCGTCATGACTAACGTAAACCCCATCTCCTACGGAAACGTGCCTACCCCCTACATTTTCACCAGTTCCCACCCAAATGGTGTGGGGATTGTTAGGGTCAATGGTAATAGCACCAATAGAAAAGGAAGTCTGTTTATCAAACAGTGGTTTCCAGGTGGTTCCAGAATTCATGGTTTTCCATACCCCTCCGGAACCCACGGCGATATACCATACATTTTCGTTCTCGGGATGCATTGCGATATCCGCAATCCGGCCAGAGGTAAAAGCAGGTCCAATGTTCCTGAGTTCTAGTCCTTTAAAAATGGTGTCGTTAATTGATTGTGCTTGTAGGGAGCTACCTACTGCAAAAAGCAGCAATAGCATTAGGCTTTGCCTTAGGATTGGTTTCATTTTCTGTAATTGATTTGTTTTTTGATACCCATAACATCCTAAAGCTATTTAGTTGGAAAATCATTCATTTAGAATGCTACAGGTGATACTGTTCTCTATAATTCTTTTAAGTTAATCACTTCAAAATTCTTGGCATCAAAATAGTCATCTAATCCGTAATCGGTATTGATGATGATACCCCCCAAAAGGGTTACTTTATCCACAGGAAACTCATCTTTACAAGACTTTATATGGTCATGTATTTTTTTATCAATGATTTTGTAGGTCGCCTCCGTGATAGCCTGCGCCTTGTTATCGCTATCCATGATTTCTTCACGATAGGACAGTAAACTCTCTTCAAGTTTCATTTGCTGGTAATCATCATCGTTCAAAACAGGTCGATAAGCAGCATCTCCAAATCGGCTCAAGGCTAACATTAATGCCCCACAAGAATTACCTGTATCCTCTTGTCTAGGTCTGTACATTTTCCCCAAATCTCCATCTAAGGTAATTCCAATGTGAGGTCCATAAAAAATAAAGGCACTTCCTTCATCTGGAATGTGATGGGCAAAAGCGGTCATCCCAGTTTGTCCAGCAAAGGGTAATCCACCCAAGCCACCCATGATAAAGGGGCCAAACAACACATTGAAAAAGGTTGTAGATGGAACGTTGATATCATCGGAACAAACCGATGTGGCCATCAATACTTTGGAAATATCAATATTATGCTCGATTTGCATTCTTCCAAGGTAATGAATTGAGGTATCCTTGGCATCTTTAGCATTGGGGAAGTAGGACTTTACGACTTCGTCAAATTTTCTCTGTAACATCTTAAACTAGTTTATGTGTTTATCTATGGTTTTCAAAATTCTTATGTGCTACCATCCATAATATCCTTTTGGAATGATACCCATCAATCTCAAATACACAATGCATTGTCCACGATGGTGGATGATATGATTTTCCATGGCATAAAACAGTCGCCAAACGGGAATGGTATCTCCGGCAAAATCGCAATTGGCGAGTAACTTTTCATCTGATAAAGTTTGAATTGACTTCCGAACGAAAGCATACAGATTTTTCAATTCCTTAATTACATCTGCCTTTGGCATTTGTACCGGAAGCTTAACTCCTTCATAGGGATTCGTTACCCCCGCTCTACCGGCTAGTTGTCCACAAGTAAATACAATGCAGTGCCGCCATTGCTCAGAAAAGGTCATGGCTTCATCGGTATACCGGAAAGTAAAAAGCTCTGGTGGCATTTGTTCCACATTGGTCAGGGTCATTTTTTCTGACTGTACCCAAGCCGCTATAAGTTCCTCGCGCAAGGTTTTGGTAGATACCGGGGTACTTGCTGGTTTTTGTTCTGCAGTTTCTGTCCGGCAACCAACAGCAGAAAGGAGACCAAAACCAACAACATTTTTTAGAAAACGGGTACGTTTCATTTCTGTAGCACAATATTCCGATTAATCAAAGTGCATAAGCTCTTTCCGCGGGCCATTCGTCTTGATACCCGAGTAGCCATTGTAAGATTTACAAGATTAAAACCTGAAATACTCGAGGTACCGTTAAAGATACAAAAGCATTGACAAATGCAACGCTGTTGCATTTGTATTACTCACTGAAGAATTTCTGATGCATGTACATTCTAGTACCCTGCAGCCTGTCCATCTTTTCGGCTCTCTGAAGCACCGTGATACACCTTGTTTTCGTTATCCCATAAAATCGCTTGGTATCCGCCATAAATACCTCTGGCTATGCCGATACGGTGTCCTTTGCCCATCAATCCGCGGACGGTAGTGTACGGTATTCCCGATTCAACTCGGCCCGTTCCAGTATATTCTGTGGTTTTACCCATTGGACTTGCCCCACCGGTATGGTCCCATCGCGGGGCATCCCCGGCTTCTTGAAGGTTCATTCAGAAGTCAACCAAATTCATCACAATTTGGGTGTGGCCCATAGGTTGGAAGTCGCCACCCATCACACCAAAACTGACAAAAGGTTTGCCGTCTTTGGTCATAAAAGCTGGAATAATCGTGTGGAATGGTCGTTTACCTGGCTCATAGGTATTGGCCTGACCTTTCTTCAAACTAAAAAGTTCCCCGCGGTCTTGTAGCATAAAACCGAGCTTGGGGGGTGCCATGCCGGAACCCATTCCGCGATAATTGCTTTGTATCAAGGATATCATCGTGCCTTGGTTATCTGCTACTGTCATATAAATAGTTTCACCCGCAGAAATCTCTCCCGCACTATACGTTGCGGCCCTTTCGCCAATCATTTCTCTTCTTTTGTTGGCGTAGTCCTCTGCAAGAAGTTCATCCACCGGAACATTAAAAAAGTCCATGTCGGCGTAATACTTGGCCCGATCTTCAAACGCCAATTTCTTTGCCTCGGTAAAAAGATGTAAATGTTCTGCACTACCGAATTCAATATTCGAAAAATCAAAGCCCTCCAGTATTTGTAACATTTGCAGGGCAGCGATTCCCTGTCCGTTGGGTGGAAGCTCCCAAACATCGTAGCCTCGATAATTTACCGATACCGGCTCTACCCATTCCGATTTATGTGCCGCTAGGTCTTTCGCCGAAAGGAAACCGCCTTGTTCTTTGATAAACGTTCCAATCGTCTTGGCAATATCACCTTTATAAAAGGCATCACGTCCGCCTTGCGCAATTTTTCGATAGGTATTGGCCAAATATGGGTTTTTATAGATTTCTCCTTCGTTGGGTAGATTCCCACCGTTTTGCGAAATGTAGGTATCCTCAATATTCGGAAACCCTTTGGATTGATAATAGGGAATACTCCGTTGCATATACCACGCAATGAGTTCCGTAAGCGGAAAACCCTTCTCTGCGTAATCGATGGCCGGGGCCAAGATTTCCGACATGGGTTTGGAACCAAATTTTTGATGTAATTCAAACCACCCATCTACCGCACCGGGAACACTAACGGGCAAGGGTCCCAAGGATGGTATTTTGGTCATGCCTTCTTTTTCAAAATACGCCAGTGTAAGCTTTTGGGGCGAACGGCCACTCGCATTCAAACCATATAGTTTCTTGGTTTTTGCGTCCCAAACAATTGCGAACAAATCCCCGCCAATACCACAACCTGTGGGTTCCATAAGGCCCAATGCGGCATTCGCTGCAATGGCAGCATCAATGGCGTTGCCGCCATCTTTAAGCACATCGAGTCCAATTTGTGTAGCCAAGGGGTGGCTGGTGGCTACCATACCGTTTTGCCCCAATACTTCAGAACGGGTGGCAAAGGTTTCTCCGGTAACCCTGTCTTGGGCTATTATGAGGTTGATGGAAAGCGTAAAAAATAGGAAATAATAAAAGGTGGTTTTCATTGTAATTTTTTTGGTGACACAAAGTACAAAAATCAATAATTGGTTTTCCAGGTGAAGTCTACCTAGAAATGAATGTTTTCCGCAAAGTAGTTCGTTATCCTTTTTGGCACATCTCTTGATACTTCTCATCCAAGAAAGGTCACCCGACGGGTTTCCAAAAAGAATAGTTCTTAAAATATGTATCTTTTTGGTGTTGGCAGGGAATTGATGATGTGGGAAATCTTTTGTTCGAAACACAAAACCTCTAAAATGACACCGACTCCGGCTTCGCGCATCCCAATTATTTTATTTTTTTTGACCTGCGTCTTAACACTTTCGGCACAAGAGTATGCTCCTCCAAACAATACGCTTCGGACCACACTAAGGAAACAGACTTGGGAAAAGCTTAAACTAAAAACTCCAAAGAAGCAAAAATTCATGACCTCATTGGTCTTCAATACCAATCAGTGTTTTGATTTGTATGAGCAAGCGGCTGCGCAAAAGAAATGGCCCATTTACGAACCCGTTACCATACTTACCTTTAGGGATGTCATCCTACATGAGGCCATCCGTGGAAGCGATTATTCCGATGCAGAAATTCAAGAAGCATATGAGACTACGAAGGAAAAATACCAATCCGAAAAACCAGATACCGGTCTAAACAAAACCGAGCTACAACAAAAGTATGACCCTATTATTCTAGAGGCACTATGGATAGTAACCCTGAACGAATTCATCAAAGGAAGAAATGATGACGTCAAAAACTTAGCCCGTCAGATGCTATCAGAGCGAAGGTCAACTCCAAACGAAGAAAACCTAGTCACCACAAAACCCAAAACCAGTCCAAAAAGAGAGCCTACCCCAGAGCCTTCGCTGTCTAAAACAAAAACTCCGGCGGTTCATGATGTTATTTTGAGAACGGTCACCAATTACGGTTTGAGTGGTGCCTATGTGGAGAACGAAGTGAGTATCCTCTTTAAGAATGGGGAGTTGATGACCAACCCCAATAAACCCACATCACAACTGGACGTTACTGCATCCAAAAAAAAGAATCCAAAAAAATGGGCCACTTGGAAGAAATATGGCACATCACTTTCGGTAACCAAGGCCTGGAAAAACAAAACCTACGAGTGGAAAAAATGGTTTAAAGTACGGCCAGGACAATCTTCAAAAAAGTTAGTAGGTCGTTACACTACTTTGGATGGGTTTGGAGGCGCAACGGTGGTCAATGCCAGTATGGTTTCGTTCGATGCCCAAGGAAAGTTTGCCTGGAAAACGGTGAAAGGAGGCAATACCAGTTGGAAACCCATTTATAGCAATCAAACCAGCGCCGGGACGTATCAATTGAACGACTATGAAATTACTTTGACTTATAATAACGGAACAACGGAGTCTTTCTTTTTTGGCTTTTACCCCAAAGACGACCAACATTTTGTAATTGGGTCAAGTCATTTTGCTCCCTTAAAAAAATAACAGCGTGTCTATTTTTTGTTCTGTGTAGGTCCAATGCACGCGATTGTCCTTAATTTTGTATGCTGCAGGTATTCTTGCGAAAGTCCATAAAGCCGTTTACACATGGAACGAAATGAGCTATATCCCGTTTTTTTAAAAGTCAATCAACTTCAGGTATTGATTGTTGGTGGAGGTAATGTGGCGGAAGAAAAGCTACGGTTTTTGCTTAAATCCAGCCCCAATGCGACAGTCCATATGATATCGCCCATGTACCGGGAAGCGACCATCACCTTGGCCGAAAAGCATAAGGTGACCATGCTCAAAGGCAAATACCGGAAGAAGTACTTACAGGGAAAACACATTGTAGTAGCTACCACTGATGTACCTGCGGTTAACGAAAAAGTGTATCACCATTGTCGCAAGCGTTCTATCCTGGTCAATGTGGCGGATAATCCACCGTTTTGTGACTTTTATATGGGAGGAATCGTTACAAAAGGCAACGTGAAGGTGGCGATTTCCACCAACGGGAAATCTCCTACGACGGCCAAACGATTGCGTCAATTTTTCGAGGATGTGATTCCCGAAAACATTGATGACCTCGTCAAGAACCTAAATGAATACCGTAAGACCATACAAGGTGATTTTGAGGAAAAAGTTGAAGCGCTAAACGAATTCACCAAAGGCTTGGTGGCCAAAAAAGAACCCCATGAAGATTAGAATCAAAGGAAACTCGGTCCGGTTTCGATTGACCAAAAGCGAGGTGGAAGCTTTCTCAGAAAAGGGCAGCTATTCAGAGACTACGGAATTCGCATCGAAAACCTTGACGTACACTTTGGTCGCGAAAGCCAATATCACTGAACTAGAAGCAGATTTTAAGGAGGATACCATCACTATTTACTTTCCTGAGTCAGAACAAAGCGCATGGGCCAAAAGTAATCGAGTGGGGTATGCCAACACTGTAGACTGGAATGACACAAAAGAACTGTCACTTTTGGTGGAAAAAGATTTTACCTGTTTGGATAATACGGTTGAAGACCAATCAGATAACTATCCCAATCCACGATTGGCCAAAGACGAGGCCTAAAAGCCCATTCTTGTTTTAAAATCAGCTTTTCGGCTATTGGTGATTTTCACCTTAACCCCCGTATCCAAGACCGTCAAGCTCAAATGTTTATCGACAGTCTCCAAAGCAACTACGTGCTTTAGATTGACAATATGCGAACGATGGGTTCTGAAAAAAGTAGAGGGGTTCAAAATACTTTCCAGTTTATCCATAGATTCCCGCACCATATGTTTCTTTTTAGATGTGTGCACCTCAACGTATTGGTCGGCAGCTTCAATATGGATGATTTCCGGCACGGGAATAAATGTCTTTTGCCCAATGGATTTTACGGCGATACGTTCGACATAATTTTCAGTAAATCCCTTTTGGGATTTTTCGGATAAGGAAAAAAGCAAATCCTTTAGTTGTTCATTAAGTTGGGAAAGCCTGTCTTTTTCAATGGCGTAAATAGCTCTTTCTACTGAAATAGTGATGCGTTCAAAAGTATATGGTTTCAAAATGTAGTCTACTGCGTTCTGCGCAAAAGCTTCCACAGCATATTGATTGTAGGCCGTAACAAAAATAATATAGGGAAAAGGCGGTGCGCAATGCTTCAAAACCTCCAATCCGTTCATTTCGGGCATTTCTACATCCAAAAAAACAATGTCTGGGTTGTTTCGTTGGATACTGTCCAACGCCTCCTTTCCATTCTGACAGCTGGGTAAAAGCTCCAAGGCTTCAAATTTGCCCAAATGCAACTCTAAACGCTTTTGGGCTTCCAACTCGTCATCAACTACCAAGGTTTTGAGTCTCTGCTTTGTCATTCCCACGGAATTTGTAATTCTACCATAACACCATCGTTAACAGAAAACAGCTCAACACGGCCTGCATTGCCATAAACTTTCTTGAGACGTGAAATTGTGTTGTTTAGCCCTATGCCCATCCGTTTTTGTGTTTTTAGGCTTGGACCTTCGTTGTACACGTAAAGCTTGAGGTTTTCAGCTGTTTTTTCACTACCAATTTCGATGCGTTTGGCAGACTTCTTTTTGGAAATGCCATGCTTGATGGCGTTTTCAACCAAAGGTTGAAGAATAAAACTGGGTACCAAGGCATTTTGCTGCTGGCTTTCCGACTGAATCACCACGTTTAAGTCTGGGTTTCGAAACTGCTCGATTTCCAGATACTTTTTTATAAAATCCAATTCCTTGTGAAGCGGTATCATTTTATGTTGCGACTCTTCCAGGCAAATGCGCAAAAACTCTCCCAAGCGAATTAGCATACCAGAAGCTACCTCGTTTTTCCCTTGTTCAATAGTACTGACCACATTGTTGATGGTATTGAATAAAAAATGGGGAGAAAGCTGTGCCTTTAGCGTATTGAGCTCACTAATTAAGAGTTGTCTCTCCAACGCAGCGGATTCATCCTGCTTTTGCTTTAGCGCTGCTTGATACTGGATGGCATGCGCCAAGCCAATGATGGTCATATAAATGAAAAAGAACCAATGAAAAAGATTCAGGAAAAACACCTTGAAATACAACTTGAAAGCATCCCAACTAAAGGTTCCAATCCCCAAAAAGTTCCAAATCAAGGAATAGATAGCCAAATACATTAAGACGATAACGACCGCAAAAACGATATGGAGCAAAAGACCACCATAATAGGTCTGTCTGTCAATTCGAAAACGCTTCCCAAGCCAGAAAATAAGAGGACTAAGACCTGCCCAAATGTTCCACACCAAGAATTGGATAAGAAACAGCTTTCCCCAAGTGTCCGAACCACCAGCCTCCAATGTTTTGAGATACAATTGCGTACTTGTAAAAAGAGCGGCTACTACCCAAAATAGGTAAATAACAACTTGGGTTCTTTTCGCTTGGAGAATCATACCAGAAAGTTACTCAAGTAATTTGAATCCTCATCTTTTCAGGATAAAGGGCACATGCTTTCGAACTATGGAATGGTGGTCAAAATCATCCGAAACGGAATATGCCAAAATCAACCAGTATTTTTGACCCAAAACATGAACAAAATCGTTTGAATCTTTAGAATCCAAAGGAATTGAAAATTGAATTTTGGTGTATCCGCTTTCTTGAGTACCTCCATGAATAAGAACCGTGTTTTTTCCTCCATTTTCACTATCCTTCACTGGATTCCCAGCACCTTTTACGAATAAGTCGGTTCCTGTAACCTGTTTGCCCCTCATGTTAAACAAGAGCAAATCACTTCCAACGATGCTATTTTTTGAGTTGAATCCAACACCAACCCAACCCTCGGTAGGTGCACTTAAAACCGCATGAATGGAATCACCTTTCACTTCATACTGAAATGTAATACCCGAAGCCTCTACGCTTTGCTGAGCTTTTAAACCAGTGTATACGCAGAGACTTGCTAGAAAGCACAAAAACTTTTGCTTGACCACCATATTACACGCCATTGATTTCAGCTGTAATGCCAACAATAGTCCAGGCCCCGTCAGCACCTTTGGTCATGGAAAGCTGATAGAGAAAATCATATTCAACGCTTACCGCATTTAAAACTACAACAGCGAGGTTGTTACCCAAAAATTCAGCATGGCGATACGTGATTTTTCTAGGTTTACCTCCCAGCTTTTTTTCATTGACCATTTGAACGTAATCTTTGGCGGAAAAGGTATTCAACTTCCCTCCTATCATCACGTATTGTAAGGATGAGGGTTCCAAAATCTTTTCCAACATTTTACCATCTTGCACATCAGCTCCTTTCACAAATTGTGCCGCTACTTGCTTGATTTTTGATTTTGATTCTTGAGCTTGAACAGCACTTAATAGAAAAAGTGATACGAATAAGGGTATCAGAATTTTTTGAATTTTCATGATTTTCGTTTTAGAATTTGAAACAAACCTAAACGCGATGGTTTTTAAATAAAAAAGGGAAGTTGCGAAGGCGGGAATCTATGTTGGGAAATTTGCGGTTCTGAGCTATTACTAAGTCAATAGGTAGTTAAGAACATCTATACTTTGAAAATTACCATAACCTTAACACAGAATGCAACTCGAAATCTTTTAGTTTGAATAGTTGTGAAAAACGTTTTAAAACAAATTGGGGCCTTTGTTTTTTTAAGCCTTTTGCTTTTTAAGGTTTCAGCTTTCCACGTTTATGAACACCAGCACAGCGAGGAAGCAAATGAACACCCTTGCGAACACTGTGAACTTGCATTGGATTTTCAAAAAGCTGATATCCAGTTGATATTTCCGGTGTTGGTTCCCCAAATGGCCATTGCCTTACCTTTTGATGGCGACCTTTCTTTTTTGACTACCCAAACCCAAAATAGTTCTTTGATTAAAGAATTGCTTTCTAGGCCACCGCCTGCTTTTTTCAACACCTAGCACTTTTTGACCTATGCAGATGACTTTGGCTATAGGTTTTAAAATTCGGTTTGAGCCGTTTTTGTGCTCAGACACCTTTCAACTTGAATCTTTCTGCGTCTGTTTATAACAACAACATAATATTTGTATTGCAGGTGATAATGACGTGTATACCAACAAAAGGTATTGATACTAAAAAGCATAAAACGGAATCATATGGTTGAAAACCAAACCTCAACCCAACCACGAAGACATTTTATAGCCCAATGTTTTTCGGGCATTACAGCCCTGACATTGACCCCCAATCTTTTTGGGCAATTTAACAAACCTATTGCACAACGATACCATAGCCAACCCTGGCTTGAACTCTCGGAAAGCGCTTATCTCCATAACGCCACTCAAATTAGTAAAATGGCCGGCGGCAAACCTGTTATGGCCGTACTCAAGAACAACGCATACGGATTGGGAGACGTTCAAGTGGCCAATATGTTGGATGGCTCTCCTCAGGTTTTTGGTGTTGCTGTCGTCAAAGATGGCCGTGCTACGGCGATTCGAAAAGGAGGTTTCACCAAACCCATCCTTCTGATGGGTGATTTTGATGAAGCTAACGCACAGGAGCTTGTGGAGGACGACATTGTTCTCAGTGTTTTTTCACAAGCCTCTCTGAAAAAAATACAAGCACTGGCTGCAACGGTCCAAAAACGTATTCCAGTGGCCCTTTACATCGATACAGGGTTGGGCAGAATGGGAATCCCGTACGAAGAAACATTTAGCATCGCTCAGTCGATTGCAAAAAATGAAAACCTTGAAATCGTTCAAACCTTCTCCACCTTGACTACTCCGAAGGATTTTGCCAAAGAGCAGATACAACGTTTCAATCGAATCATTAAAAAGCTGGAAGACCAAAACATATCCTACGGCGTAAAACATCTAGCGCCTTCTTACTCTCTTTTGGATATTTCCGACTCACATCAGGATATGGTTCGACCCGGAATTTTGGTGTACGGTTCTTTTCCTTTAGCAAAGATGGACCAAGCCCAAAAATACCCACTACAAGTACCCTTTCGTTTAAAAGCGCTGGTCATCCGTTTGGAAAAACTAAAACCTGGAGATACCATCGGTTTTTCGCGCTTTTATAAAGTTGAAAAAGACGAATGGATTGCCACCTTACCCGTTGGGTGGGCTGATGGTTACGATAGCGGTGCGGAGAATGGAGCAAAGGTTTTGCTTGGAGACAAACTCTATCCTGTTGTCAATGTCAACGCAAGCCACACTAATGTTTCTCTGGGTACCGAAACTGATATAAAAGTTGGGTATGTGGCTACGTTAATAGGACCTGACCGACCGGAAATCACGCCTGAAGGTTTTGCAAATCTCATTGATGGCAACAATTATTTACAAATCAATTACAAAGAATCCATTCCAAAAAAGACCTATGAAACGTTTTAGTCTTTTGTTGGTTTTATGTTTTGTCTTTAGTGCTCAAGGGCAGCAAGAATTTATGGTCCTTAAGGATAGCACCCAACTTTACGTAGCGGATTCGGGAGCAGGACAAACCCTTTTGTTCATTACAGGTTGGACCATGACAGGGCGCTTTTTCGAAAAGCAACAACAACAGCTTTCCAAAACGCATCGGGTTATCACCTACGACCCACGGGGACAGGGTAAATCAAATCAAACGGTTTACAAAAACACCTATTTCCATCATGCCCAGGATTTAAGGGAAATCATTTTGCAAAAAGACTTAACAGATATCATTTTGATAGGATGGTCTAGCGGCTGTCTGACACTATTTGAATACTTGAAGGCATATGAAAACGACAGAATCCAGCAACTTGTGCTCATTGACGAACCACCCAAATGGATTGGAGACCCAACAAAAGAGTTGGTTTATGGAAGCTTTGATGACTATCGAAACTCCTTAAAGGGGATGCTGTCCGGACCAAGCGAGCCCAATGGAATTATCAACTGGATGTTGAAGGATAGTATCGCACCTGAAACACGTACTTGGATGCGCAATGAAATTCAAATGACACCTCCGCACGTTGCCCTTAGTCTTTACATTGATGGATTAACCTGCGATTACACCCAAGAAGTACAAAAGATTTCAATCCCAACCTTATATATGGTGAGGGATTCATGGTTTGCCAAGGCCAAAAACTGGTTGAACCAAAACGCCCCTAAAATAGCGGTGGTTTCCATTTCAAGTCATGCAATGTTTTGGGAAAAACCAGAGGAATTCAATGCCCAACTTTTACAATTAATTCAATCCAATCAATGAGACTCCTTTTAATCCTATCTCTTTTGTGTACCCTTCCAGTACAAGCGCAAGATGATGAAAACTTTCCTCCACCAGATTCCCTACAACAAATTCAAGCCGTTCGGGCTTCTTCCAAAATCACAGTCGACGGAAAATTAGATGAGACGGATTGGCAACAAGGAAGAGTAATTTCAGAGTTTTTTCGACGTGAACCTCGTCAAGGGGGCCCCATACGGTACGAAACTCAGGTGAGACTTTTGTACGATGACAAAAACGTATATATCGGGGCAATCTGTAAAGATTCTGTTGGATTAAAGGGAATTCGTGTGCAAGACCTCCGCCGGGACTTTAGTTGGGGCCTAAATGACCTTTTTGGTATTGCACTGGACCCGCAAAACCTAAAACAATACGCCCAAGGTTTCCAAACGACGCCTTATGGGAACCAAAGAGATTTTCAAAACTTCAATGGAAATAGTTTTGATACCGGGTGGAATACGCTCTGGCGGGTCCGAACCAAAAGGTCGGACGAAGGCTATATGGTTGAAATGGCTATTCCCTTCAAATCCCTTCGCTACAATCTACCAGAGGAAGGCAATACCATTACCCTAGGATTTACCTTGGTACGCTATGCACGCAGAGATATTGAAGTGTCTTCTTTTCCTGCTATACCCCAGTCTTTCACCCCTTATAGGATGACGTATGCAGCACAATTGACCGGAATAGAAGCCCCACCACCTTCCACAAACATTCGGGTTGAGCCCTATGCCCTCTACCAATACGATGAGAACAAAACCGGAGAACAACTGATTGAGAAACTGAATGAGCCGAAGGTGGGAGTCGACGCCAAATGGGCCATCAATCCAAAAACCGTGTTAGACCTAACCGTAAACACCGATTTTGCGCAGGCAGATGTGGATAGGGCTGTAAACAACCTTGAGCGTTTTAATATTTTCTTCCCGGAACGAAGACAGTTCTTTTTAGAGAATTCGGGCATCTGGGCAGGGGGTTCGCAACAATCCATTCGTCCTTTTTTTAGTAGGAGAATTGGTCTTCAAGGAGAGTTCAACGCCATTCCAGCGGCTATTGATGTAGGAGCTCGATTTACCCAACGTACGGAAAAGAATGCCCTTGCTGGGTTATTTGTGCGCCAAAGGGAAACCGAGAATTCAGCAGGTTCCAATTTTGGCGTCTTGCGGTACTTGAAGAATTACGGCCGGGAAAACAACATTGGTGTCATGGTGACCCATAGATTGGATGATACTTTTTCGAACCTAGGACTGGAAAGCAACAACAATACCACGATAACTCTCGATGGGCAAATACGCCCAACCAGTCAATGGGATATTCAATATATGTTGTCCTCTTCCATTGATGAGGGCACCGGTAAAACGGGGTATGCAGGCCGCTTGTTTTTCGGTAACAACTCGAATAAATTTTACTACGGTTGGTTAACCGAATACATAGATGCCAACTATAGTCCTAGAATGGGCTTTGTACGACAAAATGACGTCATTCGGCATAATCCTGGGGGTTATTTCATTTTACGCCCCAAAAACCTGGATTGGATTCGAAGATGGGACCCTGGTGTTTTCGTGGATTACAATCATGATGCAACCAACCCGAGCAGCTTTCAACAGGCAAGCTTGATTATATTTCCTGTTTTTACATGGTTCAAAGATGATAGTTTTGTGGAAATCACAAGCGTTCCAACTTGGCAAAACATCAACTTCGATTTCGCACCTTTAGGATTGGAGATTGCACGAGATCGTTATTACTACACCCGTTATTTAGTGCAATATAATACAGACCTATCGAAAAAATGGTCTGGGGATTTGGGCGTCAACTTCGGGGGCTTTTACAATGGTACGCGAACCACTATGAATGCGGCAGCGCGTTTTGCACCTATCCCGCACACTACTTTTACCTTAAACTATGAACGAAATGATATTCGGGGAGTTGGGATATTGGAGGAGGATTTGACCACCAATCTCTATACCGCCAGTTTGCGGCTTGCCCTGAATCCCAGGGTACAGCTGTCCTCTTTTTACCAGTACAATAGTTTTAACGAACAAGGACGCTGGAATGTTCGGTTTAGTTGGGAATACCTCCCATTGTCTTTTGTTTATTTGGTCTTTAACGATACCCAAACCGACATTTTTGAACCTATACAACAAAGTACCCAATTCATTAGTAAGGTTACGCTGTTGAAGCAGTTTTAAGTTTTCAAATGTCTCATAATGTACCATAGGTTCATTCAATTCAACCTTTTTTGTTCTTCTTCTGACCCATAGCTGCGCTGCTTTTGTTTTGAACCAACACTGAAGTTGTACCTTGGGACAAGGATCCAATATTCCCTTCAGATTGGTAAATCCAGTCTAGGTTCGCATTGTTCTCGGGTATTCCGGAATTGAATTGCAAGAATGAGTTTCTGTCTAAAATATCTCCACCTGAATCTCCAGATTTATTGTACGGACTGCATTTTGACTATCAGGGAAAACCTTTAGAAAAAACTACAGGTGTTTTCTTGTAGAAAATGTCGGCGGTCTTGAAATAACTTTCGGTTTGTTTTTAAATCGGAACAAGGATGCAAAATTTCGCTAGTTATAGGTTCATTATTTCGGCTCTAATGCTAACAATAACCACAGTTGTACATGCACAGAGCATTCAACCTGTAAATTATCCTGAACTCGGAGTTTCTTTTGAAGTACCTAAAGGTTGGATGGGACAAGAGGTAGAAAATGGGTATCTCATGGGAAGTAATGCATTTCCAGGTTTTATGTTAATCACATCGCATGACTTAACCAATTTACCAGCCATAAAAAAGGAGCTATCCGATACTTTTAAGATAGGTCCGAATAGCACGCTTACCCCAATAGGGACCATAGAAACAATATCTGACCATGTAATAGGCAATACTTTTTCAGGAACCATTTCTGGCGAGCCAGCAAAAGCGGTTATTCTAGGTTGTTTGAATTCCAATGGTCTTGGCATAACCATCATCAGTGCTTCGAACGAGTCTGTTTTTTCAAACCAAAATATTGAAGCAGCGCTCAAATTGGTCCAGTCATTGACATTCAACAAACCTGCTCAGGATACCCCTAACATCCAAAATAGGAAACCGGCAAATGAGTGGGAAAAGAAGTTTAGCGACTGTCGCTTGACCTATATGGAATCCTATACTTCAAACGGAACGGGCAGCTATGGGAAAAAGGTTAAAATTGACCTATGCGGCGACGGTTATTTCAATCATTCATCATACAATAGCATGAGCGTTTCTGGAGGGAACTACAATGGTGGATACGGGAATACCAACAAAGGTGCTGGTACCTGGGAAATACTGAAAAAAGATGATGAAGTAATTCTGAGGTTGAACTTTTATGATGGTGAACAGTATAATTATGTCGTAACCATTGACAAGGATGATAAGACCTTTTTGAATGGTAATCGTTATTTTAGAACGTATGAAGATGCTGGAAAATACGGTCCCAAATGCAATTAATATAAAAAGTTGTTATTGACATTGTTTTATAGCTATCCAACCATGAAAAAATTTTACGTAATACTTTCAATTCTATTTTGTGTTCATAGCAGTCATGCACAAAACAGTGAAATAGACAGTTTAAAAAATGCTTTGGCTAGGGCTAACTTAGCAGACACTACTAAAATCGACCTATACCTTAAGCTGAGTAGTACGTTCTTTACTATAAGTATTGATAGTAGCGAATCGTATACAAAAAAGGCGGAATTTTTATCCAAACTCAGTGGTTACTATAAAATCGATAAGATTTATGGGAATAAAGGGCTTTTCCAATATTATGCCGCCAATCAGGATTCAGCGCATTACTATTTTGAAAAAGCCTTGGAAAAACTAGACCCAAGAAAAGATAGTGTCGAAATATCTGTTGTGTATTCCAACTATGCCATTAGCTATGAAAATAGTCTTGAAAAAGCGCTAGAGTATAATACCAAGGCAATATCGTTCGTAGAACAAAACGACAGTATTATGGGTAGATTATACTTTAGCCGAGGGGTATTCTATTTCCATAACAATGCTAATGGCCCAGCCAAAAAATATTTTATACTGGGTTATGAAAAAAGTGTCTCAGGAAATAATCTACGTGCAGAGGGCATGACTTCGAGAGCCTTGGCGTATATGTATCGACAAGAGAATAAAATAGATAGTGCTAAAATATTCATGGAAAGGGGCTTGGAACTCTGTGAACGAACAAAATCCCCAGAAATTTGTTATCGTATTAATGTAGAACTAGGAGAGTTTTACGATGAAATTGGGCAATATAATAAAGCAAAAGTTGCCTTATTGGAAGCAAATAAACATGCATTGGCGCGTAACAAGAACTTTGAGGTATTCACCACCTACATTATGTTGGCACGTCACGAAACAAAGCATGGGGATTACTCGGAAGCGAGTCGTTACTTTCAGGAATTTGAATATAAATTCAAGCAAGAGGAACCCATATTTTACGTAGGAGTAAACGCCTATGAAAGCTGGTCCGAATTAGAAGCCAAAAGGGGTAACCTCAAAAAATCAAACGAATTATTGAAGTTAGCGATGCAGTTTAAAGATTCGTTATACTCAAAACAGAATAAGGAAGCGTTAGCAGAAGCCGATGCCAAATATGAAGCAGAGAAAAAAGATAAAGAAATCGCTACGCAAGACTTACAGCTACAACATCAAGAAAACACAATCCTTAGAAAAGAAAACCAAGTAACCCTAGCGATTTTTATAGGGCTGTGCCTATTGCTATCCATTATAGGCCTTTGGTTCTATTTCAAACAACGGCAAAAAACTAAGACCAATGAGATTCTGGCACTTGAGGCAAAACAGGAGGTTGTCAAACTTGAATCGCTCATAGACGGGGAAGAGAAAGAACGTAATCGTCTTGCCCAAGATCTACACGATGGCATCAATGGTGATTTGGCAGTAATCAAATATAAAATCAGCAGTATTGGCCAGAAAAAGTTAACTGCTAAAGAAAAAACAGATTATGACGAAGCTTTAAGCATGTTAGATAATGCTGTGGAACAAGTACGAAGAATCTCCCATAATTTGGCGCCGCCATCGCTATATAGATTTGACCTGATAGAAGCCATTGAGCAGTTTTGCATGAAACAAAACACCTTGGAAAAGGTTAAGATAAGTTTCCAACATTTCGGGAATAGGATAAGTTTAAAGAAAGAGAATGAAACTGCGATATATAGAATTATACAGGAAATTATCAATAACATCCTTAAACATTCAGGAGCATCGGAAGCGATGGTGCAAATCAATAATCACGGAGATAAACTGACCTTAACGGTAGAAGATAATGGAAAAGGATTTGACGCTTATGATACAGCAAAAGGTATCGGATTGCAAAACATCAAATCAAGGGTCGATTTCTTAAAAGCTGATTTGGATATCGATTCGAGCAACAAGGGAACCACAGTTCAAATAGAGATGGAACTAGACAAAATGGTTGAAATATGATACGAGTGGCAGTAGTAGATGACCACAGCATGGTGCTCAAGGGTATTGAAAGCATGCTAGAAGATGTAGAAAATATGTGTGTGATTGCAACCTTTGGGTTAGGGAAACAGCTACTTGGTGACATTGATTCTGAAATGCCAGATGTTTTGTTGTTAGATATTAACTTACCCGATAGTAATGGTATCGATTTGTGCAAGACACTAGTCAAAAAGCATCCAAAGCTTGCCATACTGGCATTGTCTAACTACAGTGAAACAGGCTTTATCAAAAATATGCTACGAAACGGTGCAAGAGGATATCTACTAAAAAACACAGCGAAAGAAGAATTGATAACCGCCATCGAAACCGTCTATGTAGGAAAACAATATTTACCACTGAGTATTAAAGATATACTGCTCAATGACAGTATTGGAAACAGTAATGCATCCTTCATTCCAAAATTGACAAGACGAGAAAAAGAAGTCATTACGCTAATTGTGAAAGAGCATACCACCCAAGAAATCTCAGAGCTTTTGTTCATAAGTCCCAAAACCGTGGAAAGTCACAGGAATAACCTCACCCAAAAGTTAGGTGTAAGGAATACCGCTGGACTGGTTCGAGTAGCGTTGGAAAAAGGACTTTTGGACTAGTCGTCATGTAGATGAATGTTCTTTAAAACAAAAACGGGACTAGACAACCGTCCAACCCCATTTATTTTTTTGAGCATGAATTTCGAAGTCGTATTCAATTTGGTTTAAGCTCGAATATTCTGAATAGTGTTTTTAGCATTTCCACCAAAAATCTTTACAGACTGTTTTTTAGAAAGCGTTTTAACTTTTACCGCTTTTTGAACTTGAAAAATTGATTTTTTCATATTTCCTGATATTAAAAATTACACGTACAATCTTAAGGTACGTATTTTAATCCATGAATAATTATTGGAACCGATTCACAACTTTTTTATCCCGAAAAAAGCATCGACACCCATATCAGGGAAAACACCTAGGAAAAATTTCGGGGATTTTCATGTACAAATAACCAACTGACTAACAATACTTTAGTGATGTAAAACACAAACAAATCATTAAAGAATTTGAATCATGAAAACAACACTTTTAAAACTGAAGTATTTTTTAATTGCAAGTATCGTAATCTTAACCATGTCCTGTAGTGCCGAAGATGGCGAAGATGGCATAAATGGTCTGGATGGTGCGCCAGGAATTCAGGGCGAACAAGGACTAGCTGGGCAAGATGGCGCAGATGGACAAGATGGTACTGATGGACAAGATGGGCAAGATGGCGTTGACGGGGAAGATGGCCAGGATGGCCAGGATGGAGCTGATGGAAATGCCAACGTGAATGTCTATACATTTGATATATCAAACGTATCAGGTACAACATATGGGCAGAATATTCCAGAATTAACGCTATCTGTTATTGAAGATGACGTAGTTCTTGGCTATGTAAAACGAAATAATAATTGGTTTCAGCTACCTGCAATAGGACATTTTCTTCCTTTTAGTATATCTGCTGATATGACCCCAGGATTTTATATCCTTGATTTTGTAGATCTTGCGGACGGTAGTAATTTTACCATCACGGCTGGTGAACTTGATTTTTTAAAGGTGGCTGTCATTGAATCCAACAGCAACACAACAAGCAAAAATGGTCACCCTGACTTTTCAAAAATGACATACTTTGAAGCAATGGATTATTTAGGACTTGAGTACTAATTCCGATTAAAAAGATTCATATGGAAAACCGAAACAAATGTTTCGGTTTTTATCTCTTTACGGAAACCTTTCCCACTGGGACGTTTCAGCGGAAATCAATATGGACTTAATGTTCTCTAATGCTGACTTTCTAGCATCTTAAAGTGAACCTTTAAATAAGGCAAAAAAAGTAAAACACTATTGTAGAGCTTTACTGGGTATGTATAAGAATACTATTTAAGCCGCTTTTAAGATGTAATTCGCTTGTTGATTTGCCCATCTTTTCATTGAATTCAACAGCCAAAATCCCTTTTGGAAGTATAAAGGTTCCTTTCATATTTACAGGTAGTGTAACTTCAAATAGCTGTTTTGAATCCCCTTTTCTATAATGGCAAACAATACTGCCTTTACTTGTGGGTAATTTGATTTCAGTATATTGCAAATCAACAAGTTGGGGTTTAATTTGAACTGATTTAAAACCTGGTTCGGTGGGGGTAATTCCCCATAGTCTTCTCCCAATAATATTTGTTGGTGCCGTTCCCCAAGCATGGTTCCAATCCAAATTGGGCTTGTAGGCAGGGTCCCACGCTTCAAGCGTCATTGTGGACCCTATTTTAATCATATTATACCAACTACGGTCATGTTTTGCCGTAAGTAAAGCCAAAGCACATGAGGCTTCTTCAGCACTAAATAAGGCTTCCAAAAGATATTGTGCACCGTAAACGCTGCAAGCCATACCCCTACTTTTAATAAAAGCGACTACGGTTTTTTTGTGCTCCTCTGGAACCAGACCAAAGGCCAGTGGAAACATATTTGCATGCAACGAGGCATGCTCTGTACCTTCGCCATCAATATATATACCCCTGTTTTTGTCCAGTAATTTGGTATTCAATGTTCTCTTTATCTTTTCGGCTTTAGTACTCCAAAAAACAACTTCCTCGTTTTTATCTAAGTGTCCAGCAATTTTAGACATCAAGACCAAGTTCCGGTAGTAAAATGCATTCACCACGGTATTTATGGGAACCATTTCATATCCATCACGTTCTCCAGCTTCGTTTTTCAATTTCCAACCGGTGTCTTGTTGCCCTGGTGGCCAATCAACTATATCCCTTATTCTTGTTTGAGGATTTTTAAAACCCAATTTTGAAACAAAGGCTTGATTCATTTTTTTGGATTTGGAACTAATCAAACCGTCTTCACGTTCTAAATCAAAGAGTGTTCTTCGTTTTAATGCTTCATAATTCCTAGCTAGCATTTGAACATCTCCGCTATACATAAAATCATGATAAAACAAGAGTACGGTATGCAAAAGCCACTCGGTGGGCCAAGTGGGATGATCTAAAAAATATTGATTTGTTCTCTTGCCAATGGAGTATTCGTTGTCTAAGCAATAATGACTCAACTGATTGATATATGCATCTGCTTCGTAAGGTAAACGTTCCCTATCGCCATCCACATAAAACCCTGTAAAACTTGTTGCTTTAATGGTATGCTTACATAAATCCCAAACAGCATCCAGTACAGTGTTTGAAGAAGAAAAATGACTAGCCTCATCGTTAAACTTATAATGAAATGCTTTTTGAAAGATTTCTATATTAGTTATGGGAATTTTCAAATTCTCAATTTCAAGATATCTGAAAGGCATAATAACCCCAAAAGTGCTTGGTAGTTGTATCGCTGGTGGACTTGTATTTTTCTTATTTGCCGGTAATGACAGAACGATAGGTGTGTTGGGTTGGCTGACCCTTAATTTAGTTTTTTGATATCGTATACTTCCCCCCGGGTTTCTATCTATGGTATGGGGTGCAGCAAGTTTTTCCCCTAAATGAAGGATTAATGAATCATTCTGGGCGACTTTGCTAAGTATTTGAACCGTTCCAAAAAAGGACTTTCCAAAGTCAATAAAATAATGCCCTTCTCCTTTTTGTATAACATCAACAGGTGCGTTTAAAACTGTTTGAAATGCTGTTTCAGGAATATCAAAATAGTCTTGGCCTCGACTCTTTACAAAGAAAAGTAGAACTAATAAGCAAGTGATATTTTTCATAATCCATACGATTACAAACCAAATAGTTTTGGTAAGATCATGGTGATTTCTGGTATGTAGAGGATTAAAAGCAATACAAAAATCATTATGGCCAAAAACGGCAGCAAGGGTTTAACAACTTGGGAAACAGAGATATTGGCAACACCACTTCCTACAAAGAGAATTGTGCCGACTGGTGGGGTACATAAACCGATACAAAGGTTCAATACAAGTACAATACCAAAATGTACTGGGTCCATTCCCAATTCCATTACGACAGGTAGAAAAATAGGGGTGAAAATAAGTACTGCGGGGGTAATATCCATAAATGTCCCCACTAGTAACAATACGATATTAATCACCAAGAAAATAACAAATTTATTACTGAATTGGTCCAAGAGGAAATTACTCATCAGTTCTGGAATACCTTCAAACGAAAACAACCACGACATCGCCATCGAGGTACATATTAAGAACATCACCACTGCTGTGGTCTTGGCACTGGTAAGTAAAATAGAGGAAAAGTCTTTGACTTTTATGTCACCATAAATCAATGCTAAAACAGCGGCATATAAAACAGCAATAACAGAAGCTTCAGTAGCGGTAAAAATCCCTGCTACAATACCTCCAACGACAATTACCAATAACAATAGACTAAAGAATGCTTTTCTAAAAAAGGTCCATATCTGTTTAAAAGGCAAGGGGTCCCCTTTTGAAAAATCTCTTCTAATAGCCACAAAAGCAATATAACCCATCAGTGCCACACCCAATAAAATTCCAGGCAAATACCCCGCTACGAATAATGCTGCGACTGAAGCGAGACCTCCGCTAGCCAATGCATACACAATTAAAATATTACTTGGCGGTATCAGCAAACCTGTAGTGGATGAGGTAATGTTTACCGAAGCACTAAATTCTCTTGGAAAACCCTCTTCTTCCATTCTATCCGTCATTATACTCCCTATGGCGGATGTTGCTGCAATTGCAGAGCCCGAAATGGCGCCAAAAAGCATTGATGCCAAAACATTGACGTAGGCGAGGCCACCAGGCAAACTTACGACTAGGGATTTAGCAAAATTAATAAGGCGATTGGCTATTCCACCGCGTTTCATAATCTCTCCTGCCAATACAAAAAACGGAATTGCCAATAGGGCAAAATTATCAATACCCGTGGTCATTCGTTGGGCAATAGTAGTAATACCTGGTAATCTGTCAATGTTCAACAGTAAGGACAGCGTGGTGGATATGCCAATACTATAGGCAACCGGAACTTTTAAGAGCAAAAGCATAAAGAAGCTTACGAATAACACCAAAATACTTAGCAGTTCAATACTCATATTATTCCGTTATTTGATGGGTATTTATTTTTGAAATATGGTAAAGGGAAAAACACATGATTAATACCCCACTAAAGGGAAGTATGGCATAGATATAGCCTAACGGGATTCGTAAAGTTCCTGAAAGCTGTTCCAAGTGCAATGTGATATAAACCAGGTTGAATCCGCCAATAACCATTACTACAAGGGCAAATAAAAAGATAAGGAGTTCAATAAGGTATAGTGCCTTTTTCTTATTGTTCAATGAAAGCTTTTTGTAAAGGAAATCCATGGACAAATGTTCTCGTTTTGCATTAAGATATGCTGCACCCAATATGGATAACCAGATTAATGAGAACCGAGCAAATTCCTCGGTAAAAGAGAATGATTTTCCCAGAATATACCTTGAAAAAACTTGCCACAGGACATCCAATACCAAAAGCCCAAAAATTCCTATGAGCATTACCTCCAAAACCTTATTGACTCTTCCAAAAATGAAATCAATGGTTTTCATCTGTTTAAAATTTTATAGTTTATTGAAAATGCAGAACTAAAAATTTTTGCACATTCAGCAATTCGCACAAAAATTTAATCACGCCAGTGGGTATGCAATGATGAAATTTGTTTATGCTCATTTCATATTATTTAGTCTTTATATCGGTTACCAAATTTTTCATTTCTGGGTAGGCCTTTAGAAATTCTTCCAAAACCGATTCTGATTTTTGGGCAAACAGTTCTTTTTCAGGAATGATAATTTCTACCCCCGCTGCTTTTGCTTTCTCCATGGAAGCTTCTACAGAAATACGCCAAAACTCCTTTTGTGCCTGAGCGGAGGCCTCTGATGCTTCTTGTACCCATTGCTTTTCTTCGGCCGTAAGTTCTTTCCAAGCTTTTGTGCCAATCAGAATAACATCCGGCACAGCGGAATGTTCATCTATGGTGTAGTATTTACTAACCTCATAATGATTGGATGACACAAAAGAGGGCGCATTGTTTTCTGCACCATCGACAACACCTTGCTGTATAGCGGTATATAGTTCACCATAGGCCATTGGTGTCGCTGATCCGCCTAAAGCATTTACCATGTTTATGGCCATTTGATTGTTCATCACCCTAATTTTAAGCCCTTCTAAATCCTCTGGTTTTCGCACTGGTTTGGTTTTGGTGTAAAAACTTCGGCTGCCCGCATCATAATAGCAAAGGCCCCTCAACCAAAATTTACTCCCTTTTTCTAAAATGGACTTTCCTATTTCCCCCTCTAAAACCTCAAACTTGTGTTCTTGATTTCGAAATAAATAGGGCACTCCCAAAACCAAATATTCGGGGACAAAATTGGAAAGTGTTGCTGCACTGACCTTTGTAATTGCCAAACTGCCAATTTGCAACAATTCCAAAACCTCTCGTTCGGACCCTAGTTGCGCATCTGGAAATATTTTAAGGGTCAACTTCCCTCCTGATTTTTGGGCCAATACCTCTTGGAATTTTAGAGCACCCAAATGCACAGGGTGCGATTGAGGAGAGTTGTGGGCAAAATACAAGACCTTTTTGTTTGTAGCCTCCTGACAAGAAAAGACTAGACCCAACACTACAATTAAAAGCAGGTATTTTATCTTTTTAAAGTTTGTCATGGCTTGTTTTTCGGTGGTTTTACTTGACCTTAAAGCCAAAATATTCAACCGCATTATTGTAACAGATATCTTGAACCATCTTCCCTAAAAATGGAATATCGTTGGGCAAAAGTCCCTTCTTTATGTCTTCCGCGATTAAATCACATAAAATTCTTCTAAAATATTCATGCCGTGGAAAGGATAGGAAACTCCGACTGTCCGTCAACATTCCAATGAACCTACTTAAAAGTCCCATATTGGATAGGGTGTTCAATTGTTTTTCCATACCATCTTTTTGGTCCAAAAACCACCATCCCGACCCCCATTGCATTTTACCGGGAATTCCAGCTTCACTATAATTGCCCATCATAGTGGCAAAAACTTCGTTTTGTGAGGGGTTCAGGTTATACGTTATAGTTTTTGGTAGATGGTTGGATGAATCAATCGCATCAAAAAGATTGGACATAAAAGTCGCCATAGGATAATCCCCAATAGAATCGCAACCGACGTCTGCCCCAACTTCTTTTTGTAAACGACTGTTGTTGTTTCTAATAGAGCCCAAATGAAATTGTTGTACCCAACCCATTTCGTGATACTTACGACCAAGATGTAAAAAGAGGCAAGACCTGTACTTGTTGATTTCTTCTTCGGATACGTTAAGACCGGTTAGGCTTTTATCAAAAATCACCTGGACCTCATCCAAGGTAAAGTCTTCCATTGCCAAAGCGGTTCCCAATCCAAAATCGGACAGTTTACAGCCATGGTTTTGAAAATGTACTAGTCGTTGATTTATTGCACTTAAAAAGCTGGTGAAATCTGTGATGGAATGGTTTGCAGTTTGACCTAATTTTTCAATATAGTTGATGAAGTCAGCTTGACCAATCAAGAATAAATTATCTGATCGGAAGGTTGGAAATACCTTGGTAAAAAATCCTTTTTCCTTAATTTGTTTGTGGTACTGTAAATCATCTGTGGGGTCATCCGTTGTACAAACCACCTCAACATTCATGTCCTCCAATAGTGCCGCAGGTGTCTTAGTCTTCAGGATGGTGTTTGCCGATGAATATATTTTGGCTGCCGTACCGGGCTGAAGAATGGCATCTATATCAAAATAGCGTTTGAGTTCTAACTGCGTCCAATGAAATAGCGGGTTTCTTAAGGTGTATGGTACGGTCTCAGCCCATTTAACAAATTTTTCCTGAGATGACGCTTGCCCAGTGATATACTTTTCCTCAATACCATTAGCGCGCATGCCCCGCCATTTATAGTGATCCCCGCTTAGCCATGCTTTAGTTATATTCTCGATAGGTAAATCTTCTGCGATTTCCTTTGGCGAAAGATGATTGTGGTAATCTATAATGGGCATTTGCTGGGCATACTCATGGTACAAGGTCTCTGCTTGCTCAGAGTTCAGCAAAAAGTTTTTTGTGATAAAGTTCTTTGCGCTTATTTGAGACATTACATGCTTTTTGAAATTCCAAGGGCCAGGCCTCTTAATTCGGCCAAACCTCGTAATCTTCCGATACCTGAGTACCCCGGGTTCGTTTTCTTGTGAAGGTCATCCAGCATCTGGTGACCATG